>Ga0265295_1001821_pt1 | contig 36304 bp, 35 predicted proteins | sample Munlansysbiofilm_FD_192503 | JGI IMG/M metagenome (GOLD analysis project Ga0265295, IMG submission 192503) | Leachate microbial communities from a municipal landfill in Southern Ontario, Canada - Methane capture system biofilm | ecosystem: Engineered > Solid waste > Landfill > Unclassified ... | reverse complement strand
TATCACCGGCAAAAAACATGAGCTTAGAAGAGGCACTTGAGTTTATAGAGGATGATGAATTGATTGAAGTTACACCATTGAATTTTAGAATAAGAAAGAAAATATTGGATGCTAATAAAAGATATAAATCAAAAAAATAATATATAAAGAGCAAGGAGTATTTAAATGGAAAATTTGTTATCATCATATGTGATAATATTTAGCAATTTAATATGGGTAAATATACTTCTAGCACTTGTACTTGTTTTTTTTGAAAGAAGGAACCCTACGTCAACTTGGTTATGGCTTATGGTTCTTCTTTTTTTACCAATAATAGGCTTTGTTTTATACCTATTTTTAGGTCAAGATATGCGAAAGAAAAAGAAATTCAAGACAAAAGAAGAGGAAGATAATTACTTTGATATTATTGTGGCTGATCAAGAAAAGATTTTGAGCACAAAAGAATTTTTAAAGAATAATCCTAATTATAAAAAATATAATGAGATTATCAAATTAAACCTTATGGGAAGTAAAGCTATATACTCAAATGATAACGATATTGAGTTATTTTTTAGTGGAGAAGATAAGTTTAGAGCACTTTTAGAAAGTATTAAAAATGCTAAAAGATATGTTCATATGGAGTATTATATCTTTAAGGGTGATGATCTTGGTAAAAAAGTTATCCAAGCACTTGCAGAGAAAGCAAGTGAAGGATTAGAAGTAAAACTATTGGTAGATGGAATGGGTGGTAGATTTCTCCGCAAAGGGATAACAAAAGTATTGACTGATGCTGGTGGAGAGATTTTATTTTTTTATCCTCCTTTTATACCAATATTTAATGTAAGAATTAATTATAGAAATCATAGGAAAATATGTATAATAGATGGTAAAGAGGCTTATTTAGGTGGCTTTAATGTTGGGGATGAATATTTAGGATTATCTAAGAAGTTTGGTTATTGGAGAGATACACATATAAAAATAAAGGGCTCAGCAATTAGTGCTATACAATGGCAATTTTTCCTTGATTGGAGATTTGCTTCTGGAGAAGAAATAAAGGGTTGCCAAAGTTATATAGGCGATACTAGTGACCAAGATGGTGTAGGAGTTCAAATAGTGAGCAGTGGGCCAGATTCAAAATGGCCTAGCATCAAAGATGGCTATTTGAAAATGATATCTAATGCAGAACAAAGGATTTATATAGAAACACCATATTTTATCCCAGATGATAGTATTTCTGAAGCTCTTAAAATTTCAGCTTTATCAGGGGTTGATGTTAGGGTAATGATACCAAATAAACCTGATCATCTATTTATTTATTGGGCTGGATTAAGTTATATTGGAGATTTATTACGCGCTGGTGTTAAGTTTTACGAATATGAAAGAGGATTTATACACTCTAAGGTATTGATTATGGATGATGATGTTTCAAGTGTTGGAACAGCTAATCTTGATATCAGGAGTTTTAAACTTAATTTCGAGATTAATGCTTTTCTTTATGACAGAGAAATAAATAAACAGTTGGGAGATAGATTCTCTAATGATATCTCAAATTGTAGTGAAATAACTTTAGAAGACTATTTGAAAAGATCTAATATTGTTAAAATCAAGGAGTCTGTATCCAGACTTTTATCACCTATACTTTAAGGAGGAGCTCCAAATGAAAAATGAAGCTATAATGAAAAAGTATATTGTTAATGGGGAGGTATTCGATAGTCAAGATGGAAGTGTATTCAAGAGTATTAGTAAATCGCCTATTTATGAAGTTGTTCGTGTGGTAGATAAGGCAGCTCTTTTTTTAGACAGCCACTTGGATAGGATGTTTAAATCGGCTGATTTAATTGGATACGATATTGGGTTTCTAAAAGAAAAAATTGAATCTTATGTAGCAGAATGTATAAATATAAATGACATTGGAAGTAATAATATAAAGTTAGTTGCTGTGGAAGATGATAATAATAAAAAATTATTCTTAATCTATTCAATACAGAGTTTTTATCCTTCCAAAAGCTATTATGAACAAGGCGTAAAGACAATAGTTTTTGAGCATACAAGGGATAATCCAAATGCCAAAATTCAGCATACGGATTTTAAAGAAAGAGTAAAAGAAGCTATGGATTCAAATGATGCATTTGAAGCATTACTTGTGGATTCAGAAGGATTTATTTTAGAAGGAAGCAGATCAAATATGTTTTATGTATTAAACAATCAACTATATACTGCACCGTCTGATTTAGTACTCCTTGGGATTACAAGGGAACATATACTATCACTTTCAGGAAAACTAGGATATAGAGTAGTTGAACAAAAACTACATAAAGACGATCTTAAAAATATAGATGGTTTATTTATATCGGGTACAAGTACTGGTGTATTACCAGTTTCAACTATTGGAGATTTACAAATACCCACTATGAAGAATAAGATAATCTTAGATTTAATAGACGGCTATGATAAACTTATACACAAAACCTTTAGCTAAAAAGCTAAAGGTTTTGTTTTTTATAATTCTAAAGCTTGTTTTTAAGCAAGTTTTGCAATTTCTATAATTGTCTTTGTTGCAAGTTCCATATCTTCTAAGGGGATATATTCAAACTTACCATGAAAGTTAAATCCACCTGTGAATATATTAGGACAAAGAAGACCCATATAAGACAGTCTGGAACCGTCTGTTCCGCCTCTAATAGGTTTTACTATAGGTTCTATACCAATTGACTGCATAGCTTTTTTAGCAAGCTCTATAATCTCCATATGGGGTAAGATCATTTCTTTCATATTGTAATAAGTGTCTTCTATTTTTAAATCAACAATATCTCCATACTTTAGATTAATAAACGATACTACTTTTTTTAATAACTCTTTCTTTGTTTCAAAACTCTCTTTAAAATGATCTCTTATGATAAATGACATACTAGTTTTTTCAACCATGCCATCTAAATGTGTCAAGTGAAAGAAACCTTCATAGTTTTCTGTATACTCGGGTCTCTGATTTACAGGTAGCATATTATTTATTTCATTTGCTATTAGGATAGAATTTATCATTTTATCTTTAGCTGTTCCTGGGTGTACATTTCTTCCATTAATAGTTATTTTTGCAGTGGCAGCATTAAAATTCTCATATTCCAACTCACCAACAGGGCCTCCATCAATAGTATATGCAAAATCAGCACCGAATTTTTCTACATCAAAATAATCTGCACCTCTACCAATTTCTTCGTCTGGAGTAAAGCCTACCTTGATATTACAATGAAGTATTTCTGGATTTTGGATTAAGAATTCCATAGCAGTAATTATTTCAGCTATTCCAGCTTTATTGTCAGCTCCTAGTAAAGTAGTCCCGTCAGTAGTTAATAAAGTTTTACCAATATTTTCTTTTAAATCTGGGAAATTTAAAGGAGAAAGAACAATATTTAATTTTTCATTTAATATTATATCTTTACCATCATAATTTAAGATTTTTTTTACATCTACATTTTTTGCAGACATATCTGGGCTAGTGTCCATATGAGCTATAAATCCTACTGTAGTATTCTTATGAGCATCATTTGAAGGTAAACTTGCCATAACATATCCTTTTTCATCTAATGTTACATCTTCCATACCAATTTCTGTTAATTCAAGAATTAGTTTTTTTGCAAGTTCTAGTTGAGCATCTGAGCTTGGAATACTTATAGAACTTTCATCGGACGTTGTGTCAATTTTCGTGTAATTAATAAATCTGTTTAATAATTTTTCCATTTTAATCCCTCCCATATCATTGTACACATTTTAAGGTCTTATGTACAATATTTTCAAAAAAATGATAGCTATTATAAGCGTTAGGCTATAAAATGAATATAAATGGGGAATAAACAAAACATAAGATAAATTGGGAGGAAAATACAAATGAATTTAAAGATATTATGTGACAGTGCATGCGATTTACCTGAAGATATTATATCTGAACTAGGAATAGATGTTTTACCAATTATGGTAATAAATGGAGAAAAATCATACAGAGATAGAATCGATATTAGCCCTAAAGAAGTTTATGATAATATGAGGGAGGGTGTGGTTTATAAAACTGCACAAATAACTCCATTAATTTTTCAAAATAAATTTGAAGAATTAACAAAGGATGGTTCAAGTGTTATATATATAGGATTTTCATCAGGACTTTCCTCAACTTTTCAATCTGCAAATCTAGCAAAATTAACTATTGAAGAAGAAAAGCCAGGTGTAGATATTGAAGTTATTGATACAAAATCTGCCTCTGGAGGATATGGTTTTATAGTACACGAGGCTGCAAAAGCTCTTAAAAATGGTAAAACAAAAGAAGAGGTAATAGAAATTATACATTTTAATATAAATAATATTGATCATATTTTTACAGTAGATGATATTGAATATCTCCGTAGAGGTGGCAGGGTTTCAAAGACAAATGCTGTTCTTGGGGGTATGCTAAATATAAAGCCTATTTTAGAAGTACTAGATGGAAACTTGGTAGTGCTTGAAAAAGTAAGAGGTAGAAATAAAGTTCACAAGACAATGGTTGAGTTAATGGAACAAAGATCTGTTAATAAAGATTTTAGTGATAAGACTGTATTTATTTTTCATGGAGATGATATTGAAGCAGCTGAAAAATTAAAAGAATTAATAGAGGAGAAATTAGGGGTTAAGAATTTTTTAATTAGTGAAGTAGGAGCCGTAATTGGTGCACATACTGGACCTGGAGTATTGACATTATTTTATATAAAATAGGGAGAAATGAAATTTTGCTAGGGGGGTAAAACATGAAAATTATAAAAACTGTTCTAATTATAATTGGAATAATAGTTATTACATTTGCATCTTTTATAATATATACTGTTTTTGAAGATATGAACCCTGAAGAAAAGTTAGATATTTCAATCTCAAATAATCAAGTAAAGGAAGTCCCAATAGAACAAGAGCTAAAGATTACTTCTTACAACATTGGTTACGCTGGCCTGGATGAGGGTCAAGATTTTTTTGCTGATGGAGGAAAGAACTCAAGAGCTGAGAGTGAAGATAGAGTGAGGGATAATCTTCAAAACATTATTGAAATCATTGATGACACTGAGTCGGATATATTCTTATTTCAAGAAGTAGATAAGAAATCTAGCCGTAGCTATATGGTCGATCAATTAGAGATCCTAAAAGAAAATTATCCAAATTATGCATATGCATTTGCATTGAATTATAAAGTTCCCTGGGTTCCTGTACCAGTTGTAAATCCAATGGGGAGAGTAGAGTCTGGGATAGCATCATTTTCTAGATATAATATAAAAGAAGCTAACCGATTTCAGCTCCCTGGAAAAGAGAAATGGATAGTACAATTGTTTGAACTTGACAGGTGTTTTGTTGAGACTAGACTACCTGTTAATAATGGAAAAGAACTAATTGTAGTAAATACACATCTATCGGCATTTGATAAAGGTGGAATTATAAGAGAACAACAGCTTTCTTATTTGCAAATTTATCTAGAAGGGGAGTACAAAAGAGGTAATTATATAATTGTTGGTGGAGATTGGAATCATAATTTACCACTCACTGAACCTGATAAATTTACTGCACTTGAAGATTGGCCGTTTTGGTTAAAAAATTTACCTGAAAATTATGAAGTTGAAAAATATAATTGGGAATTAGATCTTGATAGTCCTACAGTCAGGACTTTAGCGAAACCGTATAGTGACGGATATAATTTTAAAGCTATTATCGATGGGTTTTTAATCTCAGATAATGTAGAGAGCATTTCCGTTAAAACAACAGATACAAATTTTAAATACACTGACCACAATCCTACAACTCTGACTTTTATTTTAAAATGATAATTTAAAAAAATAGAAACTTTATTTACAATACTAGAAAAGAAAAGAGGGATAAAGTGAAGGATGTTGCGGCGTTTTTTGATATAGATGGTACGATTTTTAGAAATTCACTTATGATTGAGCATTTTAAGAAAATGATAGCTTTTGAGATATTTAGTCCGGAAATTTGGTATACAAAAGTTAAAAAAGCATTTGATGAATGGGAAAAAAGATATGGTGAATTTGAGCAATACTTAGAGATATTGGCTGGTGTGTATTTGCAAGAATTAAAGGGAATCAATAAAGAATATGTGGAATTTGTGGCTAAACATGTCATAGATTCTAACTGGGATATGGTTTATAAGTACTCAAGAGATCAAATAGAATGGCATAAAAGTATGGGGCATAAAGTGTTTTTTATTTCTGGGAGTCCAGATTTTTTAGTGTCTAAGATGGCTGAAAAGTATGGAGTTACAGAGTTTAGAGGGACTGTGTATAAAGTAGATTCTCAAAACAATTATACTGGTGAAATTATAAGAATGTGGGATTCAGATAGCAAGAAAAAAGAATTAGATGATATTATTGAAAAATACAATGTAGATTTAGTTAAAAGCTATGCATATGGGGATACTACAGGTGATTTATCGATGTTAAGGCGAATGGGAAATCCTGTCGCGATAAATCCTAATCGAGAACTAGTAACTGAGATAAAAAAAGATAAATATCTTTCAAAGAGAATAGATATAATTGTTGAAAGAAAAAATGTTATATATAAACTTGATGCTTTAGTAGAGTTATTGTAGACCAGATAAATCTGGTCTTTTATTTTGAGCTTAATTGTAGTTCTTTTAAAAATCTTGAAGGTTCAGTAGTTTTATCCTCAATACTAGTATAGCTTAAGAGATGGAGGTTTTTTTTAGCTCTTGTCATGGCGACATAAAATAGCCTTCTTTCTTCTTCATAGAGTGATAGTTTTAGATTTTCTAATTCTTCTATACTAGATGATGAAGGAAAGCTACCATCTATTAAGTCAATTATATATATACTATCAAATTCAAGACCTTTTGCAGAATGAATAGTAGAAAGAGTTATTTTACTATCATTTTTTGTTGAAGAGAACAATTCTTTATTTAAGTGATTTAATCTGTCTTTAAAACTCTGCAGGTCAGTTGTTTCCTTTGCAATTAGTTTTAGGTAAAAAATCATTTCAATTAAGTTTTGATAAGTTGAACCAAATTTCATAGAATTTTCTCTAAGATAATTATTATAATCTAGGTTTTTCATAATATATTCGATAGAATCATATGGTGAAAGTTTAGAGATTTTCTTAAAGTCAATTTCTAGTTCTCTTATAGTTTTTTTATAGTACTCAGGTAGGCCCGGATATTTAACTAGGGTTGCAAATAAAGACCCTTTTATATTTTTGGTTTTTAGCCAAACAATCATTTTTTTGGAGATATAACCTTTAGTTTTATAATATATATTTTCGTATAAGTTTATACTGCCCTGCTCTAGCGAAAGCTCCATAAATAATAAAATATCTTTAATAATCCAATGATTAAAAAACTTCAATTTAACATCTCTTATGTAAAAAGAAATATTGTTTTTATCGAATATATTTAATAAACCAAGTGAAGATATATTGTTTCTATACAAAATGGCGATAGTGCCTTCTTTATTTTCCATATCATTTAATATAAATGAATACTGATCTAGTATAGACTTAAATTTAACAACTTCGATGGGGCTGACATATGCATTGTTAGTAGTTATTTGTTTTGCATATCTATTTTTATTTTGATGAATAAAATTATTTGAAAGAGAAACTATATTTTTTGAAGATCGAAAATTATCTTGCATAAAAAACATTTCTCCTTTTGGAAAGTCTTTTTTAAAATTTAAAAGCTCATCAGGAGACGCACCTCTAAATCCATATATAGACTGATCATCATCAGCAACAACAAATAGATTGTTATCCGGACATGCTAATAGTTTTATTATTTCATATTGAAGTTTAGATGTGTCTTGACCTTCATCAAGTTGGATATAATCGAATGATTTTCTATAATAATTAAGAGCTTTTGGATGAGTATTAAGAAGCTCATAGCTCAGTCCTAGCATATCATCAAAATCAAGAAGGAAATTATCTTTTTTATACTCTTCATATTTCATAAAAAGCTCATAAAATCGATCGAAATCAATATTTTTTGTATTTACAAAATCAATAGGAGAAATCATTGTATTTTTAATAAAGCCAACATAGTTAATAAAAGAATCTAACTTTTCTTCAGTTATTTGGCTGTTATTTATCTTAAAGTATAGGTTTTTTACTATGTTAAATTTATTTAAGTGTTCTTTTTCATTTTCAATTATTGTATAGCGAATATTTTGTTTACTCATATAGTCTCTAATTATTTTATAACAGAAGCTATGAATAGTTGTAAACAAGGGTAAATTGCCCTCTCCACGAAAAAAAGTTATATAGCGGCTCTTCATATCTAGAGCAGATGCTTTACTGAAAGTTATTGAAAGTATACGTTCAGGTTTTATATTCTCATCAAAAATCAATTTGTGAGTTCTATATATAATGACAGTTGTTTTTCCAGCACCGGGTACAGCTAGCACTAAAGCCGGACCGTTTTTATGATTTATAGCCTTTTTTTGAATTTCACTTAATTGCATTTCAGTCCTCCAAGTCCATAATATATAAATTTTACCATAAATAAAGACGATTATACATCGAATTGTTAATATAGTCTTTATTATCGGGTAATAATGTATTATAATTGTTTTGTACAGATCGGAGTGAAGACCTTGATAAACTATTTAAAGAAATTTGACGACTTTTTTATCCATTTAATAAATTCTAAAATAAAGAATAAGTATTTGGATAAAATAATGTTTAGAGTCACAGATTTAGGAGGTGCTATATTTACATCAATTTTTGCTATGGGATTGCTTATATTTGGAAATAAAGAGATTAAGATGATAGGGCTTGAAGCTATATTTGCTCTTAGTTTTGGCCAAATATTTGTGCAGTCGTTAAAAAGATTAATGAGCAGGGAGAGACCTTACAAAATAATAAAGCAGCTTCATACATTTGGAATAGAATTGAGAGATTATTCATTTCCATCAGGGCATACTACTGCGAGCTTTTCTTTGGCAACTACTCTAGCGGTAAATTTGCCTAAGTTAGCGGTGATAGTGTTGCTATTGGCTTTGGTTATAGGAATGAGTAGAATCTACCTAGGAGTCCATTACCCAACCGATGTAGTAGCAGGAATTATACTGGGGATTTTTGCCAGCTTAACTATTCATATATATTTTTTACAATTTGTCGATAAAGTAGGTCTAGCTTTAGGATTAAGTCTATAAAAAGGATCTATAAATCATAATTAATTAAATAATAGGGAGGAATTTAGAAATGAACATGGCAGATTTTTTAAAGAGCAGAAAATCAACAAGGGAGTTTAAAAAACAAAATATTAAAGAAAATGATTTCAAAGAAGTTAAGAAGTTATTAGATAAAATGAATACAGAAATAGAAGAAACTGAAATGACTGTAGGTATTTATGAATATGGCAAGCATATTTCAGATAGTCTTAGAGGAATTGGTGGGTATGCAGGTGTAATGATAGAAAGTCCACATTATATTTCTATAGATATTAAGAATCATGCTGCAAAAGCTTTAGTAGAAAGTGGATATTATATGGAGAAGTTGATCACGGGTATAAATAATTTAGGATTGGGTAGTTGCTGGGTTACTCTAAATAATATTGATGATGAAAGAAAACGAGCAATATTTGGAGAAAATTCTGGAAATATTGAGTATTTACTTGCGATAGGCTATGCTAAGCCAAAAAATCCCTTCTCACAAGAATCATTTAGCGAAAGAAAAGGTGTAGAAGAGATAATATTTATAGATAAGATGAATAATATTGTTAGCATGGATACTTTAGAGGAAAGAGGATTAGGAGATCTTTTATTTTATATAAGATTTGCTCCATCAACAAAGAACTTGCAATCTTGGAGATTCATAGTCCACAATAATTATGTTGAGTTGTTTTTAGAAGAAATTGATGGAGAGTACTACTATGCAGATGCTGGTATTGCTATGTACTATTTTGAAGAACTAGCAAAGCGACAAGGGCTTAACAATAAATGGGAAGTAGAAATGAAACCTGAACTAATAGATGGAGTAAATTATATGTATATTGGGTGTTATAAATTTTAAGTAGAGGTTAGCCTCTACTTTTTTTCTGAAAATATGATAGAATTAGATAGGAGTTATAATGGACTTTAAGGCCAACAATTATAGAATATTAGCAGAAAAGCTATATTTAGAAGGTGATTTAAATAAAGCTGTAAAGCTTTACAAAAAATCATTAGGGAAGTCAACCGATTTGGATGAAAAAGTATTGATACTTTTTAATCTAGGAGTTATATATACTGAAATTGGAGAGCTGAATACTGCAATAGACTACTATAAATCAATTTTAGAGCTGGATGTAAAATACTACCTTGCCTACTATCAATTAGGCGTATTATATGAAGATTTAGATAGGTTGGAAGAGTCTAAATCATATTATATGAAGGCTATAGAAATATCTAATGAGGATATTCTAAGTATATATAATTTAGCAAATATACTTGATAAAGAGGGGAATCTTGAAGAAGCTATTTGTTTGTATAATAAAATATTAAAAATTGACCCTGGTCATTCTTATACTCTTAATAATCTAGGTTCTATATATGAACAAAGAGGAGAATTTAATAAAGCTTTAGACTTTTTAAGAAATAGCATAGAAGTTGATGCAAATTATTATTTGTCTCATTTCAATATTGGGGTTGTTTATAATGCTTTAGGCTACGTAGAAAAATCAATAGATCATTATAATATAGCAAAAGAGATAAAGCCCGATTATGAATATATTTATTTAAATTTATCAGCGATATATATAGAAAAAAAAGAGTATCAAAAAGCTATAGATTCCTTGTCAGAGGGTATTATATATAATAGGGATGCGTATGATTTGTATTATAATAGAGCGTGTTCTTATGCGATTATAAAAAATATTGATAACGCTTTAGACGATATTGAAACAGCGTTAAGATTACATCCACCTATCATAGAGTGGCTAGTTTGGGATGATGATTTTGTGAGATTAAGAGAAAAAGAGAGATATTTAGATATAATTAAAAATTATAGGTTAGATTAATAAGGAGAGAAGCGGATGATTATTGTAAAGACACCAGATGAAATAATGAAAATGAAAAAAGCGGGAGAAATATTAGCAGGAGTTCATCGAGAAATTGCAAAGATAATAAAACCAGGAATTACAACTTCCGAAATAGACGAGTTTGTTGAGAAGTATTTGGAGGAGAGAGGAGCCTATCCAGAACAAAAAGGATACCAAGGTTATCCATATGCAATCTGTGCTAGTGTAAACGACGAAATATGTCATGGATTTCCAAGAAATGAAAAATTAGTAGAAGGTGATATAGTTTCAATAGATATGGTAGTTAAATATGATGGTTGGCTAGCAGACTCAGCGTGGAGTTATGCAGTTGGTGAAGTATCTGAAGAAAAAAGAAAACTTTTGGAGGTCACTAAAAAATCACTTTATCTAGGCATTGAACAAGCTCAGGTAGGAAATAGGTTGGGAGATATTGGGAATGCAATACAAACTTATGTCGAAGCAACTGGGTTTTCAGTAGTTAGAGATTTTGTCGGTCACGGAATTGGAAAGGATATGCATGAAGATCCACAAGTTCCTCATTATGGTAAGGCTGGTAGAGGGCAGAGACTAGTTGAAGGAATGGTAATTACAATTGAGCCAATGGTTAATACCGGAGACTATGGAATGAAAATAGATGATAACAACTGGACAGCAAGAACAAAGGATAAAAGCATTTCGGCTCAATATGAACATACGCTAGCAATTACTAAGGAGGGACCGATTATTTTAACTGATCAAGAAGAATAGGGAGATGGCACTATGGGTACTACTTATACAAAAAAAGAAGAAATTTTTAATGGTATATCACATGGATTAGGTATAATATTTGGTATTGTAGCATTGGTTGTACTTTTAATTCAATCTATATTAAAAGGTGATGTTTCTGCAACGGTATCATTTTCAATATATGGGGCTTGCATAATATTAATGTTTATGTCATCAACTCTTTATCATAGTATTACAAATGTTAAGGCTAAAAAAATTCTAAGAGTTTTTGATCACTCGTCTATATTTCTTTTTATAGCAGGAACATATACTCCAATAGTAATATTGACATTAACAGGCAAGTTGAAATGGGGTGTTCTTAGTGGTATTTGGATATTAGCAGTAGCAGGTGTAGTTTTTAAGATAGTTACTTATGGCAAGTTTGATAAATTCAAACTTCTATCAGTATTTTTGTATATAGGAATGGGATGGGTTGCAATGATACCTATAAAAGCTATTATTGATGCAACTTCTTTATCTTTCTTTCTATACATCTTAGGCGGAGGATTGCTATATACTTTAGGAACAATCTTTTATAGTATTAAAAAAATTCCATATAATCATGCTATATGGCACTTATTTGTTCTGTCTGCAAGTGTAATACACTTTATAGGGATATTTTTATATTTAACATAAATTGATTAGTTGATTTGTAGATTTATTTCATTCTAAGTAATAAAATGTTTAACCCTAGGATAGCCCTGCTATCCTTTATTTATTGATTGTAACAGAGAAATATTATAAAATAATATAATATAAGGCGCAAGGTGAAAGTATGAGTAGAGAAATAAATTTAACAGAAGGAAATATTATATCTACTTTGACAAAATTAGCTTTGCCTATAATGGGAACATCTTTTATTCAGATGGCATATAATCTTACAGATATTATGTGGCTAGGAAGGCTAGATACAAAAGCAGTTGCTGCTGCAGGATCTGGGGGGTTTTTCTTATGGATTGGAGCAGCATTGATTCTAGTATCTCAAATAGGTGTGGGGGTTAGTGTAGCACAGTGTTATGGGAAAGGTGAATACGAAAAGGCAAAAGAGTATATAACTCAAGGGTTGCAACTAGATATAATTATTGCTTTAATATATGGTTTACTACTGTTTTTCTTTAATTCTGCAATTATAAGCTTTTTTAAATTTGATGATACTAGTTTAATACAGATGGCAGAAAGCTATTTAAGTATAATAGGTTTGGGAATAGTTTTTCATTTTTTAAATCCTATATTTTCTACAGCTATGAATAGTTCTGGAAATAGCGTTACTCCATTTAAAATCAATACAATAGGTTTAATTGTAAATATGATTTTAGACCCAATTTTAATTTTTGGATTCGGCTTGGGAATCAAAGGTGCTGCTATTGCTACGATAACTTCACAGTTCGCAGTTACCGTATTGTTTTTAATAATTGCTAAGAATAAGGGAGTTGTTTTTTCGGGTATAAAGATTTTTAGAAAGTTAGATTTCACTAAAGTTAAGGAGATAGTAAAACTAGGATTTCCACCAGCAACTCAAATGGGTGTACATGCTAGCATAGGTATAGTTCTTACAAGAATAATTGCTGAATATGGAGCGGTTGCAGTTGCTGTTCAAAGTATAGGTTCTCAGATAGAATCATTATCTTGGATGACTTCGGAAGGGTTTTCTGCTGCAATTTCAGCTTTTGTTGGTCAAAACTATGGTGCTAAAAAGTTTGAAAGAATCAAAGAAGGCTATTATAAGGGTATAAAGGTTTTAGGATATTTTGGTATTTTTGTTTCTTTACTATTAATTTTTGGAGCAAAACCTATATTTGCCATTTTTACTCCTAAGGATCCCCAGACAATAGCTGCGGGAATTATATATTTAAGAATACTGGGACTGTCTCAATTTTTTATGAGTATAGAGATAGGAACCGCAGGGGCTTTTAATGGATTGGGATTGACGGTACCACCTACAATAACAGGGGTTAGCATTAATCTTATGAGAATTCCATTAGCAATTCTATTGTCATCTACAGCAACGTTAGGATTGTCAGGAATATGGTGGGCAATAACTGGAACAAGTATTGCAAAAGGTATAGTTTTATTTATCTGGTTTTTCTTTATTTTAAAGCGTTTGGGAAATAATAAGTCAACTATAGAACCTTTCGCATAGATATAACATCAATATTTAAATCGAGAATATTTTTTATAATAACTTGTCCTTTTGTTATAGGGGCATTAACAGATGTATTTCTAATATTTTCCATAACCTGATATTTTAATTCTGCAGGAATTGCTTTTGTTGTTTTCACAGGAAGTCTGCCCATTGAAGCATTTAAAAGTAAGCATCTTCCAAAAAGAACTTGTGGAGAAGTTTCATTTACTGACTTAGCATATTCTACTCCGCGAGAACAACGATTACCTTCAATAATTAGTACATTGTTTATAATTGAAACCTGGAGGGTACATCCAACCGGGCACACTTGGCATTTAAAAGTTTTTTGATTCATATTATTCACCTCATACGAAATTATAGCATAAGAGTATGAGTTTTTAAATTCTTCTTTAACAAAATTAAAATTAAACTATTTGGGTAAGGAGGTTATGTCATGCCATCAAATATGTATATTGTTTTTAGACTATTATTATCTGCATTTGTAGGAGGAGCTATCGGTATAGAGCGAGAAGCAAATAGAAGGCCAGCTGGCCTAAGAACACATATCTTAGTATCAGTTGGGTCTACACTTATTATGATGGTTTCTTTGTATGCAATGCCGGCCAGTGCTGATCCATCAAGAATTGCGGCACAAGTTGTAAGTGGAATAGGATTTCTTGGAGCAGGAACCATCATTATAACTGGGAATATTGTTAAAGGGCTTACCACAGCAGCAAGTCTATGGGTATGTGCAGGTATTGGGCTTGCAATAGGTTCAGGCTATTATGTGGCGGGGCTAGTAACTGCAGCCATTGTTTTAATTTCATTAGTTGCATTATCAAAATTTGAAAAAAACATTCTACGAGGTGCTAATAAATTAATTAATATTAGAGCAGAAGACAGAGCGGGACTTCTTGGTGAAATAGGAACTGTATTTGGTATTTATGATATTAGTATTAGAAATATAGAAATTGATGATGCCAAAGAGGATAAAGGATATATAGATATAAAGTTTTTTATTAGAAGACCTTTGCATATAGATACAAAAGCATTGTATGATAGTATTCTAGGGGTAAAATCTGTTAAAACAATGAGTTTTGACGATGAAAGTGATTAAAATTAAATTATAATAGGGGGAAAATAAATGTTAAATCAAATCGCGAAACCAAAAAAAGGTGAAGAAGTAGCAATTATGAAGACAAACTATGGAGACATAAAGTTTCGTTTGTTTCCAGAGGTTGCACCAAAGGCAGTTGAGAACTTTGTTACTCACAGTAAAGAAGGATACTATAATGGGCTAAAATTTCACAGAGTTATTAAAGATTTTATGATTCAAGGTGGAGATCCACAAGGCTCTGGAAGAGGTGGGAAGAGCATTTGGGGAAAATCGTTTGAGGATGAGTTTAGCCCATTATATAGAAATTTTAAAGGGGCTTTATCAATGGCTAATGCAGGGCCTAATACTAATGGTAGTCAGTTCTTTATTGTTCAAAAAGGGGACATAGAAAAAGGATCTCTAAAACAAATGGAGAAACTTGGGGAATCTAAAGGATACTCAGTGGATGTAATTAATGCTTATAAGGAAATGGGTGGAACAGAGTGGTTAGATGGGAAACATACCGTTTTCGGACAAGTGTTTGAAGGAATGTATATAGTAGATATAATCGCAAATGTTAAAGTTGGTAGAAATGATATGCCAGTAGAACCAGCTTTAATTAAGGAAATGGTAATAGAGGAGTATTAAATGGATAGTATTGAATCTCTTATATTAACTCAAATGAAAAATACTATTTCAAACTTTGAAAACAAAAAAGATGTCAGCTCGAGGTGGAAAGAACCTATTTTGGGATTTGCAGATTCGACTGATCCAATTTTTGAACAACTAAAAGAAGTAGCATTTGAAGAGCACTTAACCCCATTTGATATACTAGGTAGCGCAAAAACGGTTATAGCATATTTTTTACCGTTTGCAGATTTCATTTGGAAGAGCAATATTAATGGAAGAACAAGTTCAATAGAATGGGCTAAGGCATATTTAGAAACGAATATTCTAATATCAGAGATTAATGACAGTTTAATAGAGTGGTTTATAAGTAATGGTTATAAAGCTGCAAAACTTCCACCAGAAAAAAATATGGATTATCAAAAACTCAAAAGTGTATGGTCAAATAGACATATTGCTTATATTGCTGGAGTAGGGAAATTTGGACTAAACAATATGATTATAACCGAAAAAGGTTGTTGTGGAAGACTTGGCAATATTGTTACAAGTTTTAAAATAGAGCCAACAAAGAGATCAGAAAACGAGAGTTGCCTATATAAGCATGATAAGAGCTGTGGAATTTGTGTAGATAGATGCGTTAACAATGCATTGCTTATTGATAAATTTGATAGGTTTAGATGTTATGAAATGTGTCAGGAGAATGAAAAAATATATAAAAGACTTGGAGAAGCAGAGATTTGCGGTAAATGCTTGGTAGGGTTACCGTGCTCATCGATTAATCCAGTATTTTAAAACTTGTTTTTTTTATGGTATAATAAAAAAACCAAAAGCGTGGGGGGTAATACAGAGTGCACCAATATAAAGGGAAATTGATTATACACACGGGTTCGATGTTTTCTGGGAAGACATCAAGCTTAGAAAAAGAAGTAAAAAGATTTAATATTGCAGGTTATAAAACAGTAGCTTTTAAGCCAACTGTAGATAGTAGATATCCTAGTTCTGAAATCACTTCTCATGATAAAACTACCATAGAAGGAATTATAGTAGAAGATATAAAAATGATAATGGATTATTGTGAAAAAAACAATCCAGAAATTGTTGCTATAGACGAAGTGCAATTTTTAGGTGGTGAAATTGAAGATATTAAGGATGGAATTAATGATTTGTTAAGTAGGGACATTACGGTTATATTAGCAGGTTTAGATATGGACTTTAGCGCTAAGCCATTCGAGATACTTAAAGAAATGATGCCCTTTGCAGATTATCTAACTAAGCACCACGCTGTTTGTACAAGATGCGGTACAGATGCATGGGTTAGCCATAGAAAAACTAAAGCAACTGAGAGAGTTGTAATAGGAGCTACAAGAGAGTACGAACCATTGTGTAGAAGTTGCTTTTTAAAAGAGAAAAAGGAAGATGAAGCAATAGTAAACAAGAATCAAGTTAAGTTTATCGAATAAAAAAGATGCAAACAATAAAGGCCACTGTAAAGTGGCCTTTATTGCGTTAAAAATCATTATATGGTTTATTTGTAAATAGTATGGACATTTAAGATGATGTATTATTTGTTGATTTACCTTAATTGTTTATAGAAACATTTAGATAAATCTCACCTATTATTTTTTTCTAAAATCATAAACCGATTGACTATTAATAATAATACACCAATAACAAAGAATAAGTCACCAACCGAATAGTGAACAGCTATCCATCCAAAAGTAGGTGCCATAATCATCATAAATAAAGCCCGAATTTGGCTTTCGATGGATAAAACTGTGGCCCTTTGATTTTTATTCATATAATCGCTGCAGACATCTACAAAAACAGGTCTTCTAGCATCCTTCATAATATACAGTCCAAAATAGACTAAGATAGCTATGAAAATAAATTCTTGCCTAATTGCATAGGATAAAACCAATAATAACAAACCCATAACATCAAAAAACTTTTCAAACACTACATAACTGCTAATTTTTGCAGTTAATCTATAAATATTTTTTGATGCTATTGAACTAAATATATAAAAGACGCCATAGATCAGCCCAAGATACACATTTAAGCTTTTATCTATATTAAGACCCATAACAATACCTATCCCCGCGGTTACAAGAAGAATTTTTAAGATGGGCTGAATATAATCTTTAATTGCTTTAAAAACACCATCATAAAGGGCGGAACTTGCCAAAACTTTTTTTAAGGTTAGATTTGAATTAACTGATTTGAGCTGTTTTATACTTTCAAGATAAAATCCTTTTAGGCTTAAATTTAAAACAACTTTATCATCAAGATATTTGGGATAACTCAATATGAGCATAAAATCTAAAATATATGGAATTATGCAAACTAGGAATATCCATCGTAAAGATGGTAAATTTAGTACTAATAAGATTGAAAAAAATGATGAAATAGCTGATCCTAGCAAAGAGTATGAACGAGTTCTTCCATAAACGAAAGCTTTATGAGAAAACCATCCCTTATGTTCTAAATAGCTCAGAATTATGGCTTTATGGGTGCCAGACCTAAAGGCTTCTCCCAATCCAAAAAACACCATTCCTATGGATAATATTATAAAGTTTGACCCCATAAAGAAAAATATAAAAGATGCTATATAAAATACAAAGCATAAAAGTAGTTCTTTACGTTTTCCATAATGGTCGGCAATAATTCCGCTGGGCACTTCGAATATATAGGTAATAGCTTCACGCACAGATAGCAATATTCCTATATTAAAAAGATTTAAACCCATTCCCAATAGATAGATAAGTAGGTAAGGTTCGAAGAACCTTAGATTTTTAAAAAATCCATAAAAACAAAACTTCCATATTTGAGTATCTTTTATTATTTCGTTATGAGTCGCTAACATTAGCTTCTCTCCGTTTCGATTATTATTTTTATGCTTATATTATAATATAATTAACAGTCATTTAGTTATTTAATATTTCAAAAAGATCTAGCTATAAAATTTGTTAGTGCTATTTCATAAAATCCAATGTAAAAAACCAAAACTCTAAATACTGATTTTGTTAGAGAACTAGGTGTTTTACAAAAAGCGTAGTTGGCTTGTATTGTATGAGTAAGAATTAAGAGTGATATGAGGATAAAAGATATGATATACTAATTTAATAAAAATCTAATAATACATGGAAGGATAGTTCTTTCTTTATTTATTCAATGATAAATTAAAGAGGTCTTTCCAAGGAACTTCCATTTACAACTTTTTAGGAATGAAGTATAATTATTGCGTGAGAAAAATCTGTACCGAAATCGGAGGATGAATATATGGAGAAGCTTGAAATGATTTATGAAGGAAAGGCAAAGAAGGTTTTTAGGACAAATGATGAGGATAAGTACATTGTTGAGTATAAGGACGATGCAACAGCAGGGAATGGACTTAAAAAAGGAACAATAGAGGATAAGGGAATTGTAAATAATAAAATGAGTGCAATGCTATTCGAGTTACTCGAAGAGAAGGGAGTTCCAAACCACTTCGAAAAGTTATTATCAGATAGGGAACAGCTGGTTAAGTCGGTCAAAATTGTACCTCTTGAAGTAATCGTAAGAAATCTTTCCGCAGGCTCTTTTTCAAAAAGATATGGAGTGGAAGAGGGAATCCTCTTTGACCAACCTGTGCTTGAGTTTAGCTACAAGAATGATGAACTTGGAGATCCATTGATAAATGATGCACATATTCTTGCCCTTAAGCTTGCAACAAAGGCTGAAATACAGCAGATCAAGGATATGGCACTCCTTGCTAATCAAGTTCTTTCAGAATTATTTCTTACTAAGAATCTTAAACTTGTTGATTTTAAACTAGAGTTTGGTAAGCACAAGGGCAAAATTATCCTTGCGGATGAAATATCGCCTGATACCTGTAGATTATGGGATACAGAAACAAACGAGAAGCTTGATAAGGACCGATTCAGAAGGGACCTTGGAAATATTAAGGAAGCATACATGGAAGTTATGAGGAGATTGGAACAATAGGAGAGGGTTGCTTTGACATACATGAATAAAGATAAATTAAAGGATGAATGCGGAGTAATTGGAGTATACAACAAGGAATTGAACATGGACTGTGCAGAGGAAATTTATTATGGGCTCTATGCATTACAACATAGGGGACAGGAAAGCGCTGGAATTGCAACAAATCTGGATGGGAAGATCTTTACGTACAAAAATCAGGGATTGGTATCAGATGTATTTAAAAATCCGGATGATTTTGGAGAGCTTGTTGGAAACATTGGCATTGGTCATGTAAGGTATGCAACCTCTGGAGGAGGAGGAGTTATAAATGCTCAGCCGCTAATAGTAAAGTATAAAAACACAAATATAGCTCTTGCTCACAACGGAAATCTTGTAAATGCATCAGCATTAAGGGATATGCTTGAAGATGGGGGTGTTGTGTTCCAGACTAGTATAGATACAGAGGTTATAGTAAACTTAATAGCAAGGAGTCTTAAGAATGGAATTGTTGAATCCATAAAGAGGGTTGCTGAGATAATTAGAGGAGCTTATGCTCTTGTAATAACAACAGAGGATATGCTGATTGGCCTAAGAGATCCATATGGATTAAGACCTCTTTGTCTTGGTGAGACTAAAAACGGATACGTTCTTGCCTCGGAGACTTGTGCACTTGATGCAATTGGAGCAAAATATGTCCGAGATATTGAAAATGGTGAGATTGTAGTAATTGGAAAAGATGGTGTCAAGTCCTTCAGACAGAATACTTGGGTAAAGAAAAGACTTTGTGTCTTTGAACTTATATACTTTGCAAGGCCTGATTCGAAAATTGATGGGATTAGCGTTTATCAATCTAGGCATAACGCCGGTGCAACTCTGGCAAGAGAGTATCCTGTAGAAGCTGATGTAGTTATTGGTGTTCCAGACTCGGGGATTGCTGCAGCCATAGGCTATTCAAAGGAATCTGGGATACCATATGAAATTGGACTTATAAAGAACAAATATATTGGAAGGACATTTATCCAACCAAATCAGAAACAAAGGGAGCAGGGCGTAAGAATAAAATTGAATGTTCTAAAGGATAACATTGCGGGGAAAAGAGTTGTTATAGTTGATGACTCCATAGTTAGGGGGACAACATCAAGAAGGCTTGTGGAAATTCTTAGGGAAGCAGGAGCGACTGAGGTTCATTTTAGGGTTAGCAGTCCACCAGTTCAACACACATGCCATTTTGGAATCGACACTCCATACAGAGAGCATCTTATAGCTACAAAACACAGTGTAGACGAGATACGACAGATCATCGATGCAGATAGCTTAGGTTTCCTTTCATTGGATGGAATGGTTGATTCAGTGGGTGGAGGAGACATTTATTGCAAAGCATGCTTTGACGGCGACTATCCAATGGAGGTACCAGTAGAAGAGGAATAAAGGTTGTTGTGACCCGTAGTGGAGACTTGAAAGGAGTTATGAAAATGAATGACAAATACATTAGCCCCTTAAGTAAACGATATGCAGGGGAGGATATGCAGAGACTTTTTTCTGATGACAAGAAGTTTAGAACATGGAGAAGTCTCTGGATTGCGCTTGCAGAATCTCAGATGGAGCTTGGTCTTCCAATACGGGAGGAACAGATCCAACAGATGAAGGAGAATAAGGACAATATAAATTATTCTGTGGCAGAGGCAAAGGAAAAGGAAATTCGACACGACGTTATGTCCCATATCCATGCCTTTGGGAAGCAGTGCCCGGATGCAAAGGGAATCATGCACCTTGGAGCCACATCTTGCTTTGTTGGCGACAATACAGACCTGATAGTTATGAAGGAAGGTTTGGTGCTTATTCGAAAGAAGCTTATTAATACAATAAAACTACTTTCAGAATTTGCTATGGAGTATAAAGACCTTCCAACTTTGGGATTTACACACTTTCAACCGGCCCAGCCAACAACAGTTGGGAAAAGAGCTACCCTATGGATTCATGATCTTCTTCTTGACTTGGAAGCATTGGAGTTTGTAATATCAAATCTTAAATTAAGAGGAGCAAAAGGAACTACAGGAACTCAGGCAAGCTTTCTTGAGCTATTTGACGGTGACGGGGAAAAAACGAAGGAACTTGATAAAAAGATTGCTGAAAAGCTTGGATTCTCAGGTACATATCCTGTAACAGGGCAAACCTACTCTAGAAAGGTTGATTTTCAAGTATTACAGGTACTTTCAGGAATAGCTCAAAGTGCCTATAAGTTTTCAAATGACATTAGACTACTCGCCCATATGAAGGAGATAGAAGAGCCCTTTGAGAAATCTCAGGTCGGTTCATCTGCTATGGCATATAAGAGAAATCCAATGAGAAGCGAGAGGATGGCATCCATAGCAAGATTCATTATTGTAGATTCCATAAACCCAGCTCTTAATACCACAGGGCAGTGGCTAGAAAGAACCTTGGATGATTCAGCAAATAGGAGATTGTGTATTCCTGAAGCTTTCCTTGCAACAGACGGACTTTTATCATTGTATATAAATGTAGCAGATGGATTGGTTGTTTATCCTATGGTTATCCAAGCACACTTAGAGGAAGAACTTCCATTTATGGCAACAGAGACTATCCTTATGGAGGGAGTAAAGCGCGGAGGAGATAGACAGGTCCTACACGAGGCCATAAGAAGACATTCTCTTGCTACTGCTAATAGTATCAAGGTCGATGGAAAGAAGAACGACCTAGTACAAAAACTTGGTAGTGATCCTGAATTTAATATGACAGAATATGAAATCTGGGAAATGATTAAACCTGAAAGATTTATAGGGAGAAGCATAGAACAGGTAGAAGAATTTGTTCAAGGAGAAGTAAAAGATATTCTTGAAAGATATTCAGAGGACATTGGAATAGAGGTTAATATATTAGTATAAATGGGGGAATAACGATGAAAACCGCAATTGTAGGAATAAACTGGGGAGATGAAGGAAAGGGAAGAATGGTTGACCTTCTTTCCCAGGACCAAGATATCGTCGTAAGATATCAAGGAGGAAACAATGCAGGTCATACTGTAGTAAATGAAAAGGGAAAGTTTATCTTTAACCTTTTGCCATCGGGAATCCTCAGGGATGATATAGTAAATATTATGGGAAATGGTATGGTTATAGATATTGAACACCTTTGTAGTGAATTGGACAGCCTTCAGGAGAAGGGGATAGTGGTAACTGAAAAGAATCTTAAAATAAGCGAGAGAGCATTTATTTGTATGCCTTACCATGTACTTCTTGATGGATATGAAGAGGAGAGATTAAAGGATAAAAAGTATGGATCAACTAAAAGAGGTATAGCGCCCGTATATGCAGATAAGTATAGGAAAAAAGGAATTCGAATGGGAGAGCTCTTCTTTGAAGATGACTTAAAAGCAAGAGTTAAGGATGTTGTGAAATATGAAAATTTACTTATTGAAAAGGGATATGAAAAAGAAAAAATCGAGTGGGAAGAAATTTATTCCTGGCTTATGAAATATGGCGAGAGACTTAAGCCATATATAACTGAAGTTGGAGTATTCTTAACTGAAGCAATCAAGGAGAATAAGAATATCATGTTTGAAGCGCAACTTGGTGCACTCAGGGATATTGATTATGGAATTTATCCATATACAACATCATCATCAACATTGGCAGCATATGCATCAATTGGATCAGGGATACCAGGAGAAAAGCTTGATAGGACCGTAGGCGTTGTAAAGGCATACTCATCTTGCGTAGGTGAGGGACCATTTACAGTCGAGATGGATGGTGAAGAGGCTGATAAATTAAGGGAAGCAGGAGCTGAATACGGAGCAGCTACTGGAAGACCAAGAAGAGTAGGCGCATTTGATGTAGTTGCAACAAGGTATGGTTGCTTGGTACAGGGAGCAGATGAAATAGCTCTTACAAAGCTTGATGTGCTTTCATATATGGAGAACATTCCTGTTTGTACAGCATATGAAATAGATGGAGAAAAGATAAATGATTTCCCTGTCGGTCCAATGCTTGTCAGAGCAAAGCCTGTAATCGAGTATATGTCAGGTTGGAAAAAAGACATAACAAAATGCAGAACATTAGAGGAACTACCATTCGAAGCGAAAGAATATGTATCCTATATTGAAAAAGTCCTCGGAACCAAAATTACTTACGTTTCTGTAGGTCCAGAAAGAGATGAATATATAAAGAGAGACTAGAATATAATATAATAACAAAAAAAATAAACCCAGCATATCAATCATATTGATATGCTGGGTTGCTTTTTATTCGAAACTAAGTCCTTCTCTATGAATTGCTACACTTAATACTATTCCTATTGAGATTAAGTTTATCAACTGGAACGTACCTCCATAACTCATAAACGGAAGAGGGATACCGGTAATTGGCATTAGACCCATTGTCATTCCTATATTCTCCCAAATATGGAATAAGAACATTCCTACAAATCCTATGGACATAAATGAACCAAATTTATCTGGTGAGTTTTTAGCTATCTTTATTATTCTATGAATCATAATAAAATATAAGAGTATAAGAACAGCTCCACCAATAAATCCGAGCTCTTCAACGATTACTGGAAAAATAAAATCGGTTTGCTTTTCTGGAATATAATTAAACTGAGTTTGCGTGCCTTGGAAAAGTCCTCTACCAAAGATTTTACCACTCCCTATAGCAATTTTTCCCTGTAAAGCTTGTAAGCCTGTATTAGAGGTATCTCTGCTAGGGTCTATGAAGTTAAAAAATCTATCCTTTTGGTAGTCATCGAGTCTTGTCCAAAGAATAGGAAGGCTCAATAGTCCAGCTCCTAAAGCTAAACCAATAAGCTTCCATTTAATCCCTGCAGTAAAAATCATAAGAGCTATAATAAAAATAAATACCATAGCAGTACCAGCATCTGGTTGAAGTAGAATAAGAACTATAGGGGTAAATGCAAATGCTAAAACCTTTAAAAGTACAAAAGGAGTATTAATGTCGTCTTTATGAATATCTAGGTATTTGGCTAATGAGATAATTAATCCAACCTTTACAAACTCTGCAGGTTGAAAACCAAAATTACCAATATATAACCAAGATCTTGAACCCCAATCGGAATCACCAATACCTAAAATTAGTACTGCTACTAATAGCAGTATTGATATAATATATATTGGTATATATAATTTTCCTAGAAATTGATAATCAAAAAAAACTAGGAACAATATCGCAGCTAAACCTATTAAGGTTGAAATTGACTGCGTTCGTACATAGCGAAGATTATCCATACTAAGAGTTGCTGAATATATAACAACAATTCCATATATACTTAGTAAAACGACTGTAGTTAGCAATATAAAATCAAATCGTTTAAATGCTTTTCTTTTAAGATTAAACATATATATCTACTCCTTTACATCAAAATTAATTATACCATAATAGAGAGGGTTCAAGTAGTAGGTTTTTGTTATATCTGTTATAATTATATTTAGGAGGAGCTATTTATGTTGCGAGAAACGATTTTAGAGAAGGCTAAAAAAATAGGCATAGAAATGATAGGCTTTACAAGAGCTGATCCATTTTATTCAATTGAATCAATTTTGAAAGAAAGAATAGCTGAAAATAACAGTCCTGAATTTGAAGAAAAAAACATTGAGATTAGACTTGATCCTAAAAAAACAATGGAAAATTGTAAAAGTATAATAGTAATAGGATTATCCTATTATACAGATATGGAAAGAAAGGATATTCCGAATATAAAAGGGTCTTTATCCAGATCTTCTTGGGGGATAGATTATCATAGAGTTTTAACCGAACATATGAAAAGATTAGTGGATGAACTAGAAGAAACAATCGAATTTGAATCTATGATTTTTACGGATACTGGTCCTCTTGTAGATAGAGAATTAGCATATCGAGCAGGAATAGGATACTATGGGAAAAATTGTAGTTTAATAAATCCTAAATATGGATCTTTCTTTTTTATAGGGTATATACTGACAAACTTAGATATAGCAGAGAATGACATATTACTCCAAAATCAATGTGGAGATTGTGAACTATGCTTAAAGGCGTGCCCAACAAATGCATTATTAGGTTCAGGGAAATTGGATACAAAAAGATGTATTTCCTACTTAACACAAACTAAAAAACCAATAAAAGAGGAATTAGCTCGGAAAATGGGTATAAAAATATATGGGTGTGATACATGTCAATTAGTGTGTCCTAAAAATAGAGGTATAGAAAAATCTACACATATTGAATTCAAACCATATAAAACAGGAGGATTCGTAGATATTGAAGAGCTTGTAGAAATGTCCAAGAGAGCTTTTAATTCTAAATACGGAGATATGTCAGGAAGCTGGAGAGGAAAAAATGTGCTTATCAGAAATTCACTAATTGCGTTAAATAATATATCTTTAGATGAACATTACAACTTAATTAAAGATGTTCATCTAAAGCAAGTTGAATTATTAAAGCCTTATGCAAGTATGTGGTTGGAGAATTATGATAGGAGACAATAATAAGGAGGTAGGGACAGTGTCGAGTGTACATGAACTAAGTTTTTTAAAAGAAAAAATTGAAGAGCTTAAGAAGCAAGGGGTTTATAGGAAACTTCCTGTAATGGGAAGTGCAAGTGGAGCAGAAGTTATATTAAATGGGAAAGAAGTAATAAATTTATCTTCAAATAATTACTTAGGATTTGCAAATCATCCTAGATTAAAAAAAGCAGCAATAGCAGCTGTAGAAAAATATGGTGTAGGAGCGGGAGCAGTAAGGACAATAATTGGAAATATGGATATACATGAAGAATTAGAAAGGGTTCTTTCAAAATTCAAAAGAGAAGAATCAGCTTTTGTTTATCAGTCTGGTTTTAACTGCAATGCAGGAACTATTCAAGCGATAACCGAAGCAGGAGATTTAATTATTTCCGATGAATTAAATCATGCATCTATTATAGATGGTTCAAGATTATCAAGAGCATCTAAAGCAATTTACAAACATTCAGATATGGATAGCTTAGAGATGGTTTTAAAAGATAATAGAGATAAGTATAGAAATATACTAGTTATAACAGATGGTGTATTTAGTATGGATGGAGATATTGCAAAGCTTCCTGAAATAGTTAATTTAGCAGAAAAATTTGAAGCTATGACTTATGTAGATGATGCGCATGGTTCTGGAGTTTTAGGTGAAAGTGGTAGAGGAACAGTGGATCATTTTAAACTTCATGGGAGGGTAGATTTTTCAATTGGAACACTCTCTAAAGCTATCGGTGTAATAGGTGGCTATGTGGCAGGTTCAGAGACAATGTATGAATGGTTAAGCCATAGAGCAAGGCCAGCACTGTTTTCCACAGCTCTTCCACCAGCTGCAGTGGGTGCGATTATTGAAGCTGTTACAATGCTTTCTGAATCAACAGAGTATACTGATAGACTATGGGATAATGCAAAATATTTTAAGGCAAAGATGGGAGAATTGGGATTTGATATCGGTCATAGCCAGACTCCAATAACACCAGTAATTATTGGTGATGAAGCTAAAACAATGGAGTTTAGTAGAAAATTATTGGATAAAGGAGTATTTGTATCAGGAATTGTATTCCCAACAGTTCCAATGGGTACAGGTAGATTAAGATGCATGGTTACGGCTGGACATACAAAAGAACAGCTGGACAGAGCTTGTGATGCTTTTAAAAAGACAGGCGAAGAGATGGGTATACTATAAACTTAGAGGGGAATATATATTCCCCCTTTTTTTTTATCGAATTATAGTATAATATTATCTAGAGTGCTTATATGAGGAGGCAAGTTTATGATAATAGGAGCTTGTAGAATAAAGGTGCATATTTTTGAGAGCTACTCTTTAAAGGATAAGCGGCAAGTTATAAAAAGCCTTATAGAAAGGTTAAAAACGCGATATAATATTTCAATTGCTGAAATAGATGACCTTGATAGTTGGCAAACAGCTTTGATTGGATTTGCTTGCGTTTCTAATGAAACAAAACATGTGCAAAGTGTAATAAATAATGTAATTCATTTTATTGATGGCGATGGAAGGCTTGAAATAACAGCTCAAGATATAGAAATACTTTAGGAGAGACTATGAAGAATATACTTTCAAAGAAAAAAATAAATATTGTTTTAGAATTATTAGAAGAACTTTACCCAGATGCAAAAGCTGAACTAAATTTCACTAATCCCTTTGAACTCCTTATAGCAACTATACTTTCAGCACAGTGTACAGATGTAAGGGTAAATATAGTGACGGATGAATTATTTAAAGAATTTAAAAAACCTCAAGATTTTATAGAATTGGGAGAGAAAGATTTGATTGAAAAAATAAAAACTTGTGGATTAGGAAATTCTAAGGGTAAAAATATAGTTGAAACGTCTAAAATATTATTAGAAAAATATAAAGGAAAAGTTCCAGAAACTATGGAAGAATTAATAAAATTACCAGGGGTTGGTAGAAAAACGGCAAATGTAGTGTTAAGTAACGCTTTTGGAGTTCCAGCAATAGCAGTAGACACTCATGTTTTTAGAGTATCAAATAGAATTGGACTTGCAGATTCTAAGACTGTTGAAAAAACTGAATTAGATTTGATGAATAGTATACCAAAAAAAAGATGGACCAAAACACACCATCTGCTAATATTTCATGGTAGGAGAATGTGTAAGGCAAGGAATCCACAATGTGAGATTTGCTCCTTAAATAAGTATTGCTTATATTACATAAAGGATTCTAAAAAAGAATTATAAAGTAGTCTTTTATGAAGCTTAAAACAGAAAGTTTCTAGTATTATAAAAAAATAGAACTTTCTTATTCGTTATAGAAGAGGGGATAAAGGATGAAAAAAGGTATAATAATTGCAATTATTTCGATATTAATATTAAGTGCTTCGGGGTTGGCAGGGTATATATATCTTGATGATTATTTAAATCAGGATAAATTCTATGATGGGGTAAGGGTAGAAGGTATAGATCTAGGAGGGTATACCCTTAACATGGGTATGGAAAAGATTCTAGAATCGAAAAAGATTGAAAACGAGAACAAAGAAATAGAATTCTATACAAATGACGATGACAATAACAAATTTCATTTCGCTCTCGAATTAGCTGGATATTCCTATAATTACCAAGAGACTATTGAATCAGCTTTTAACTATGGGAAAATAGGAAATTTAATTAAAAGGTATTTCGAAGTAGAAAAATTAAAAACGCAACCCGCAAATTTTGTACTTACACCAATTTTTCAAAAAGATAAGGCAAAAAAAGTATTACAGGATTTAGCAATAGAGATTAATACAGAACCAGAGGATGCGGTTTTTGAGTTTAATGATGGCATAATTAAGATAGAAGATCATAAAGTAGGAAAAGAATTATTAATAGATGAGACAATTGAGAATATGGAATCTACATTTCCAGAAGTAAACAAGGTAGAATTATCAATAAAATATGATATTCCAGAAAAAACATCTGAATTATATAAGAGAATAAATGGTGTTATTGGGGAATTTTCTACGAATTTCAAGACAAGTCCAGAAGGCAGAAGCTATAATATTGGGTTGTCAACAAATTCATTTGAAGGCTTTGTATTAATGCCTGGAGATATAGCTTCTTATAATGAAATAACTGGACCTAAACAAGCTAAGTTTGGATACAAAGAAGCACCAGTTATTTTAAATGGGGAGCTAACACCTGGAATGGGTGGAGGTGTTTGCCAAACATCTACAACACTCTATAATGCACTTTTACTTGCAGATCTTGAAATTATAGAAAGGCATCCGCATTCAATAGCTGCTTCATATGTAAGAAAGGGAACAGACGGTGCAGTAGCGGCTCCTTATTTAGATTTGAAATTCAGAAACAACTTTGATTATCCTATATATATAGATACAAAGATAGAGAATAAAAATGTTTATTTCTATATTTATGGGGATTTAGAATCTAGGGATTATAGCATTCGAATTGATACTAAATGGTTAGATACAATCCCATATAAGACGATCGAGAATTTGGATAATAGTCTGGCTCCTGGAACAAGAGAACTAGTTCAAGATGGAAGAACGGGTTATAAAGTTAACACATATAAAACTAAACTAAAAGATGGAAAGGTAATTAGCTCTGAAAAGATAACATATGATTATTATAGAGAAAGGGATGCTATCTATAAAGTAGGGCCACCTGTGCCTATAGAAATTCCAGTTCCAGAAATTACTGAACCATCAGATATTTTTATAGATTCGCCAGAAATTACAACAGAATCTTCTTTCTAGTATTTTGGAGATACTTTGTCAGGCTGAAGATGATGAGTATTATATTATTATGTATGTTAGATTATTATTGTTGGAGGTAAAAAATGGACATAAAATTAATAGCAATTGATATGGATGGAACACTTTTAAATAGTGAAAATGAGATAACAAATAATACTAGACAAATACTCAAAGAAGCTAAAGAAAAAGGAGTCAATATCGTTTTAACTACTGGTAGAGTCATGAAGTCAGCATTTTATTATTCGAAAAATTTAGGCTTAGAAAGTTATGTAGTCGCATGCAATGGTGGGATAATAATGGATAAACAGTCAAATGTTTTATTTAAAAAACCAATCCCAAAAGATGAAATAATCAAAATAATGGAAATAGGGAAGGAGCTATCAGTATATTTTCACTTTTATAACGAAGACACCTTTTTTACTAATCAGTATGTTAAAGAGGTATATGAGTATTATTTGTCTTCTCAAGGAAAATTTACAGGACAAAATATAGGAGTTGAATTGTATAAAAATGAAAGTGAAATAATAGATAGAAATGATTTAAATATTTACAAATTTTTATTTATAGATCAAGATGATAAAAAGTTAAGGGAACTTAGGAATAGACTTTCGGAAATTACTGATATATCATTATCTAGCAGTTTGGAGAACAATGTAGAAGTAATGACTAAAGGAGTGTCGAAAGGAATAGCAATAGAACTATTATGTGATAAGCTAGGAATAACTAAAGAAAATGTAATGGCTATAGGGGATAATGAGAATGATTTATCTATGATTGATTTTGCTGGTATAGGAGTAGCTATGGGAAATGGAAGCCAAAGACTAAAAGATTCTGCGGACTTTGTAGCTCCTTCAAATGAAGAAGATGGCGTAGCATATTCAATACAAAAATTTATTTTATAAAGAGGAGTATATATGGCTTTAAATATAGTATTAGTAGAACCTGAAATACCGCACAATACCGGTAGTATTGCAAGAACCTGTGCATTAACAGAAACACGACTTCATTTGGTAAAACCTTTGGGATTTTCTGTAGATGATAAGCATTTAAAAAGAGCAGGACTTGATTATTGGCATTTAGTAGATATTATTTATTATGATAGTTTTGATGAAGTTTTAAAAAACAATCCTGATGGAATTTTTTATTATGCGACTACAAAGGCTAGCAAAAATTATAGTGAATTTACCTATAGGGACAATTCTTTTTTTGTATTTGGAAAAGAAACAAAAGGATTATCCGAGAGCATTTTAAGTAGCAATAAAGAAACGCTTATAAGAATCCCTATGAAAAAGAATATTGCGAGATCTTTAAATCTTTCAAATTCGGCAAATATTATTATTTATGAAGCACTAAGACAATTAGATTTTCTTAGTCTTAAATAATGCTATAAAATATAAAGACATTAAAATTCACAATATGTAATATAGGGAAGTTTATTGTGAAATCCAAAACGGAAAGTTTCTATATTAAGAAAAAAGTAGAACTTTCCTATTTATTATGAAAAATATAATATAAGATTCAAGAGTTTTATGTTAATATAGTTTAGGGACTTATAAAGGAGGGACTAAAACTATGGATTATGCTCTACCAGTTTTAGGTGGGCTAGGATTATTTTTATTTGGTATGAACACTATGGCAGATGGGCTTGAAAAAGCAGCAGGCAATCGGCTAAAAAAAATGATAGAAACTCTTACAAAGAATAGAGTTACTGGTGTTTTAGTAGGAATTGTAGTGACTATGATAGTTCAAAGTAGTAGTGCTACAACTGTTATGGTTATTGGGTTTGTCAACGCTGGGATAATGACATTACCCCAAGCGGTTGGTATTATTATGGGAGCAAATATAGGTACTACTGTAACCGCACAACTTATAGCTTTTAAACTGACAGACTATGCACCGCTAGCAGTGGCAATTGGGGTAGCGATTTGGATAGGAGCGAAAAAGAAGAAAGCGAAAATGTATTCTGAAATACTTATAGGATTTGGAATTTTATTTATTGGAATGGATATGATGGGTGATGGGTTAAAACCTTTAGCGGAGTTGCAAGCTTTCTCAAACTTTATGGCAGGACTTGAAAATCCAGTGATGGGGATGTTAGCAGGACTAGGCCTTACTACAATTCTACAAAGTAGTTCAGCTTCAATTGGTCTTCTTCAAGCTTTAGCAGGGCAGGGCTTAATCACTATGAATATAGCTTTTCCAATATTATTTGGTGAAAACATAGGGACAACAACTACTGCAATAATATCTAGTATAGGGGCAAATAAAACTGCTAAAAGAGCGGCACTCATTCACTTTTTGTTTAACTTAATTGGGACTATTTTATTTATGACTATTTTAAGATATCCAATAGAGTGGTTAGTTACGTGGATTACGCCAAATGATATACAAAGACAGATTGCAAATGCTCATACATCATTTAATATAGTCAATGTTCTAATACAGCTACCATTTGCAATGTTACTTGTTAAGGCAGCTGAAAAATTAGTCCCAGGCACAGATGAAGATATGACAGAATCAAAATATCTTGATAAACGGATTATAGAAACACCTTCAATTGCATTAGGTCAAGTTGCTAGAGAAGCACAAAGAATGGGTGAACTAGTACTTGAAAACTTAGAAGAAAGTAAAATTGTTTTTTTAGAAGATAAATATAAAAATTTAGATAATATATTTGATAGAGAAAAAAGAATTAATAAAATTCAAAGAGAAATTACTGATTATCTAGTTCGACTTTCAAATGCATCTTTATCAGATGATCAACATCAAGATGTTAATGCCTTGCTTTATATTACAGGGGATATTGAAAGGGTAGGAGATCATATAGAAAACATAGCTGAACTTGCACAATATAAGTTAGATAATGATTTGTTTTTTACTCCTCAAGCGACACAAGAAATGTTAGAGATGTATAATTTATGTTCTGAGGCATTCCAATCATCATTAACTGCATATAAAAATCTGGATGAAACACTTGCAAGACAAGTTTTAACATTAGAAGATGAAGTTGATGTATTGGAAAAACAAAATCGTATAAAACACATAGACAGACTTAGTCAAAGAATGTGTAATACAGGTGCAGGTATAATATTCTTGGATGCAATAAGTAATTTAGAGAGAATTTCTGACCACGCAAAGAATATTGCGATGTACGTTTTAGATAAATTTAAAGATTAAAAGAGTTAACAATTATTAATTTCAAATAATTATTAATATCTATTGAATTTCATATACAGATAGAGTATAATAAATTTATTAAGGTTGTTAAAAATGTAACAAAATCAAACTTTAATAATTCTGGATGATTGTAGCGGGAGAGTCCACAATTTTATTTGTGGCGCCGAAGGAGTAACCAAAAGAGCTAGCCCCTTTTTTAAGAAACTCTCAGGCAAGAGGACCGTTATAGGACAGAACTCTGGAAAGCGTCTTATACACCGAAGGAGCAACCCCATTTATAAAGGGAGAATCTCTCAGGTCCAAAAACAGAGTAAATAGGCAAGTTCTATTTATTCTGTTTATTTTTATATAAAGAATTATTTCTAGGATATAAAAATAGGGAGAATAGGAGAGTGTTTATCGTATTTATTTAGATGCTTCTATAAGTATTTATGAGTACTTATTGAAAAACAGCTTACCTTATAAGAGGAGTTAAAAATGTATTTTTAGGGTAATATAAATATGATGAAATTAAGTAAAAATTTGAATAAGGAGGAGAATGGATGATTTATGATTTAATTATTATTGGTTCGGGACCAGCTGGATTATCAGCAGGCTTATATGCAGCAAGAGCTAGAATGAACACTTTAATTATTGAAAAAGAAGCAGCAGGTGGACAAATAGCAACGACTGATGAAGTTGCAAATTACCCTGGCTCTATTGAGCATGCAACTGGTCCATCATTAGTCCACAGAATGGTTGAGCAAGCAGAAAGTTTTGGTGCAAAAACTGTATCGGATACTATTGAATCAGTAGATTTTTCTGGGAAGGTAAAAATCCTTAAAGGAGAAAAAGAAGAGTATCAGGCTAAGGCAGTTATACTAGCAACAGGTGCTGTTCCAAAACATATTGGCTGTCCCGGAGAAAAAGAGTTAACAGGAAGAGGAATATCATATTGTGCAACTTGTGATGGAGCTTTCTTTGAAGATTTAGAAGTTTATGTAATTGGAGGCGGTGATTCCGCAGTTGAGGAAGCAATGTTCTTAACTAAGTTTGCTAGAAAAGTTACAATAGTACACAGAAGAGATGAATTAAGAGCTGCAAAATCAATTCAAGAAAAAGCATTTGCCAATCCTAAAATGGATTTCTTATGGGATTCAGTTATAACAGAAGTAAAAGGGGATGGACTACTAGAATCTATGCTAGTAAAGAATGTTAAAACAAATGAAGTAACAGAGATATTTGCAGATGAAGATGACGGTACATTTGGTATTTTCGTATTTATAGGCTATGATCCTGCTAATAAATTATTTGAAGGACTAGTTAATATGGAAAAAGGTTATATAATAACTGATGACAATATGAAAACAAATGTGGATGGTGTATTTGCTGCAGGTGATAACAGAGTTAAATCCTTAAGACAGGTTGTAACAGCGGTTTCTGATGGAGCAATTGCTGCAATACAAGCTGAAAAATATATTGACAATAATTTTTAATTGGGAGGTGAAAAAATGTTAGAGTTAACCAAAGAAAATTTTGAAGCAGAAGTCTTAAAAGCTGAAGGAACTGTATTAGTTGATTTCTGGAGCCCATCTTGTGAACCTTGTAAAGCTCTTATGCCAAAAGTACATGAGTTTGAAGAAAAATATTCTGATAAAGTTAAATTTGCATCTTTAGATATTACTCAAGCAAGAAGAGTTGCTATAGGACAAAAAGTACTTGGATTACCTGTTGTAGCAATATACAAGAATGGTGAAAGAGTAGATTCAGTAGTTGGAGATGAAGCAACTTCTAAATCAGTAGGAGAATTAATAGAAAAGCATTGTTAATTAGATTAATTATAGTGTTTTACAGGAGTGGGATGTACCAATAATCTGAGGAGGTGAAGTTAATGCGTCTAGAATTAGGCAAAATTCTAATTAAAGATGTAGTATTTGGGGATGCGACAAGTCTTAAAGAGGGTGTTCTATCTGTAAATAAGAAAGAATTAATAGACTTATTAATGGAAGATGAGCATATAAAATTTGTTGATGTTGACATTGCTAAACCAGGCGAAAGTGTAAGAATTACGCCAGTTAAAGATGTTGTTGAACCAAGAGTAAAAGTAGAAGGACCAGGAGGAGTATTTCCAGGAGTTTTATCTAAAGTTGATGTGGTTGGGTCAGGTAAAACTAATGTATTAAAAGGTTGTGCAATCATGACAACAGGTAAAATTGTAGGATTCCAAGAGGGTATTGTTGATATGACAGGCCCTGGAGCAGAACTTACACCATTTTCAAAGCTTATAAACATAGTGGTTAAATGTGATCCAATTGATGGAATCAAACAACATGATCATGAAAGAGCAGTAAGATTTGCAGGATTTAAAGCTGCAGCATATTTAGCAGAAACTGCAAGGACATTAACTCCAGATGAAGTTGAAGTATTTGAAGTTGATAGTTTCTTAGAAGGAATAAAAAAATATCCAAATTTACCAAAGATAGGATATGTTCATATGCTTCAAACACAAGGGTTACTTCATGACACATATGTATATGGAGTAGATGCTAAACAGATAGTTCCTACAATTCTTTATCCAACTGAGATAATGGATGGAGCAATTGTAAGTGGTAACTGTGTTTCTGCGTGTGATAAAAATACAACTTACCATCATTTAAATAATCCAGTTGTTCATGATATGTTAGCAGCACATGGTAAAGAAATTAACTATGTTGGAAATATCATAACAAATGAGAATGTTTATCTTGCAGATAAGGAAAGATCATCAAATTGGACAGCTAAACTAGCTGAATTCTTAGGCCTTGACGGTGTTATTATTTCACAAGAAGGTTTTGGAAATCCAGATACTGACCTTATAATGAATTGTAAGAAAATAGAAGCAAAAAGCATTAAAACTGTTATTATTACAGATGAGTATGCAGGAAGAGATGGAGCAAGTCAATCTCTTGCAGATGCAGACAAATCTGCTGATGCTGTAGTTACAGGCGGAAATGCAAACGAAGTAATTACACTTCCTCCAATGGATAAAATCATAGGTACTCTAGATTATACCAATATAATCGCAGGTGGATTTGATGGAAGTTTAGCTGCAGATGGTTCCATAACTGTTGAAATCCAAGCAATAACTGGAGCAACAAATGAAATGGGATTCAACAAAATGTCAGCTAAAACTTATTAATTAAGAAATTTTAGTTTTAAAATAGAATATAGAAGAAAGGATGTGGCAATATGTCAATATTTAATGAAAATTCAAAAGTTATATTAATTGGCGATAGAGATGGTATTCCTGGACCAGCAATGGAAG
>Ga0265295_1001820_pt1 | contig 36305 bp, 26 predicted proteins | sample Munlansysbiofilm_FD_192503 | JGI IMG/M metagenome (GOLD analysis project Ga0265295, IMG submission 192503) | Leachate microbial communities from a municipal landfill in Southern Ontario, Canada - Methane capture system biofilm | ecosystem: Engineered > Solid waste > Landfill > Unclassified ... | reverse complement strand
TCCTCACCCTCCCCCTTTATTGCAATTTTGTATGCCTCTTTAAAAAGTTGTCCGGCAGTACCATTAATCGACGATTTCACATCCCAGCTTTTCCCAGAGTCAATTCTTTGGACAGAAAGTTCCATAATCCATCTCAGAAGAGTTTCATTATTCTCAGTATCCAGATTAAATAATAACTTATCAATCGCTTGAGAAAGAACCATATCTTGGTTCAATTCAACTCCATACGACGTATTTTTACCAATTTCTCTAGCAAAGGCTCTGAGTGTTTGCTGAAAAAACCTGTCAATGGTACTTATATTAAATGCAGAGTAGTCGTGCAGTATATTTTTTAGCAACTTTGATGACATCACATCACCTTTCAAAGATTCGTTAAATAGATATTCAATGACTCTCCTTTTCATCTCTTCCGTTGCTTTATTTGTGAAAGTAACGGCTAGAATTCTTCTATAGGCTCTTTCATCCTTGTTTAGAAGATTAAGATACTCCTGAGTAAGACGATGTGTCTTACCCGAACCGGCAGATGCTCTAAATATTTTTATCTCTCCCATATCATCTGCATATTTGTTTAAAAAGGCAATATTCGCAACTTTTGATATTATCAGTTTGAACAAATGGAATATCAGGATTCAAAATATCTGAAATTTTCAAAATTAGTAACTCCTTAAAAAGCTCAATATCTTCAGGAGTAGAAAACTTAACAAAACTTGATCCAAGTTCTCTCAAAAAATAGGGTGTTAGATGAGATGCGCTACCATCCGGCACCATTAATGCATAAAGATAAAGCTGAAAATATACCGATAGGTTCTTGGAGGAGTTTTGCATAAAAAGTTCATCAATACTCTTCATATAATCAGGACCTTTTCCTGTCTTATAATCAACTATTCTCAAAACTCCATCAACTCTATCAAGCCTGTCAACAAATGCCATAAGCTTAATCTCTGAATCATCAGATATATTTAAGAACATACTGAATTTTTTCTCTGATTCAAGATATCTAAAAGGAACAAGAGTTAAATCATACTTGATTATATTACGTATGTACCTTGCAATAAGATGACATATTATAAAATTATACCCTTTAATTTCATTTACACCCTTCTCTTGCTTAAATTCAGTTTCAATAATTTTATCAACTAGTAAATGGTTACTTAATTTTGATTCAAGATCACCCTTATTGACATTTTTTCCTTCCAAATCGCGATACAATGATGCCATTGAATTATGCAAAATTGTCCCAAATGTTCTAGACTCAATAGATTCACTAAGTTGATCCTCCTCTTTAACCCCCTCAATTTGCAAAAAATAGAATTTAAGCGGACATTGAATATATGTTGATAGAGAAGATGCAGAGAAACTTCTTGTCCCATCTTTAAATTTACTTAACCTTTCAATAATTTGCTCATCCTTAGTTACAATTATTGGTTGCTTCAACCTTCTGGTAATTAATCCTGATGATACCATTTCAATAAATGGTACTCGATAATGAAATTTTAATTGTAGTATAAATCTACTCTGCTCACCAGCAGTAAGTCCCTCACTTCTTGTATCATAAAGGAGCCATACTCTTTTTGCTCTGTAAATTGTTCTGTAGAAGTTATATGCAGAAACTGCATCTGCGTACTCATTATCAGGTAAAGAAAATGCTCTCCTGATATTTATGGGAATAAACGAAGTGTTCAAATTTCTAGGAGGGAAAACTCCTTCGTTCATTGAACATAATATAATATTATCAAAATCGAGGCATCTAGATTCAAGGACTCCCATTACCTGCAAACCGGCCAGAGGCTCTCCTTTAAATGGCACCGATGTACTATTAACCAATTGTTTTAAAAGTCTTAGGAATGTACTATATGACATTGGAATATCAAGATCTTTAAGTCTTGCAATAAGAGTATACAAATAGTAAATTAGTTCTTTTTCAAATTTACTAACCTTCTCACTCCTAACAATATAATCCAGAATATCTAAAATATACCTTGAAAGGTTTGTTACCCTATTTACCTCTGATACCTCTTCATTACCAACCCTTTGAAAAATGGTTTTCAAAAATGGTTCATCAGAAAAAAGGGAGGTTGGAACATATATCATATTTCCTGAGATAATGGCCTTCTCAACTCTTAAAGAGGAGCCTTTCGATACACCAATAATATATCGATGTTTAAGAACTGCTAAAACCCTTTTATAATAGAAGCCATCGGTTTGCAATTCAATTAAACGTTCGGCCAATGAGATAATTGAGGATTCGCGCAAAGGGTATCCCATCGTAATATTAATTTCATTGCAACTATTATCAATTGAACTCATTAATGATGTAAGGAGAGATTCTTCCGGTAAAATAACAGCACTATTTATACCAACGGGTAAATTTGCAATAATATCACCCGCTATTTTCGCTTGTCCTATAGCTGTAGGTGCTCCAATAACCTCAATTTCCTGTTTACTTTCTGTTGTAAAATCCAGCTGAAACGCAGATGGATATTTAATCATATTATCTTTTATGAAAAGAGAAGCCTTATTATCATTATCAGTCACCATCTCTCCACAATAATCCCAATAGAAATCTCCTTTTCCTGATTTTTTAATGTAATTCATTACGCTCTTTTCACATTCATTAAGAGCGTTAAAGCCAATAAAAACAACCTTATTAAATTTATTTAAGAATTGATCAATTGTGTATGTATCACCTTCAATAATTTCTTCTGCAATTTTTCTGTATATCATCCCCTCGTATCCGGTACCTTTATTTTGAAGTTCAATTCTCAACTGGGAATATAATGGCAACATAAGTGACCATAAAGCCTTAAATTTAGACTTTTTATCACTCTCCTCTCCATTATGAAAACTTGACCAAAAAGTCTGTATAGCCTTAAATTGTCTTTCAGAAAGAAAAGAGTAATCACTATCAAGTTCTTTAAGATCCTTTATATTAGCAAAGAGCTTTGGAGCATTGGCCAAAAATTTATCGGTATCATCAAAATCTGCAAGAAGTGTCTCTCCCCAGTAAATGAAATCATCAAAGGACTCTGCGCTTTCGTTATTAGAAGAGTAGATTTTATATAGAGTATATATACAATCCAACTTATCCACCTTCCTAAGACCAGATAATTCAGAAAAGAGATCGGTTATTGTAATAAGATAGGGTGAAAAGATAGGCTTTTGAATCAAACTGCCTAGTTCTCTTTGGAAAAAAAGCGCGGCCCTTCTGCCGGGAAATATAAAACATAGTTTTGAAATCTGCTCCTGCTCCTTTTCATAATATGTTTGAGCTATTTTTCCAAGAAATTCCATCAGATATTTCTTGATCTAAGTTCTTTTGCTTTATCTTCAAAACCTGGTTTACCCAGTAATGCAAACATATTAACCTTGTACTCTTCTACTCCAGGCTGATCAAATGGATTAACATTTAGAATATAAGCACTAATTCCGCAAGCCTTTTCAAAGAAATAAAAAATAGCACCTAGAGAGTATTCGTCAAGTTTTTTTACAGAAATTCTAATGTTTGGTACACCCCCGTCAACGTGTGCTATTCGTGTCCCCAATTCTGCCATTTTGTTGCACTCCTCTACTCTTTTACCTGACAAGAAATTTAAGCCATCAAGATTTTGAGGGTCACTTCCAATTACAACGTAATTATTTACATCTTCAACACTAACAATCGTTTCGAAAAGTATTCTTTCACCTTCCTGAATATACTGACCCATAGAGTGAAGATCTGTAGTAAAGTTTACAGATGCCGGAAAAATTCCTTTACCCTCTTTCCCTTCACTCTCTCCGAACAATTGTTTCCACCACTCTGCAACAAATTGAAGTTTAGGATTAAAATTCACAAACAGCTCAATTTTTTTACCGGATTGATACATTGCATTTCTGAGTGCAGCATAAATAAGCGCTGGGTTATCTTCACTAAAAGTAGAAGTGTATTTTTTCATTGCAGCTGCTCCGTTAAGCATCGCTTCAATATTAAATCCAGCTATAGCAATTGGCAGTATACCTACTGGAGTAAGTACAGAAAAACGTCCTCCAACATCGTCCGGTATAGAAAAAGTTCTGTATCCCTCTTTATTTGAAAGTTCTCTTAAGGCTCCTTTAGAACTATCTGTTATAGCAACTATCCTTGAAGAACTTTCTCTCTTACCATACTTATCTTCAATATGTTTTTTTATAATTCTGAATGCTACTGCCGGTTCAGTAGTTGTTCCGGACTTTGAAATTACTACAACTCCATACTCCCTTTTGTCAAGGAGAGAAATTAATTCTGAAAGATAATCTTCAGACATATTTTGTCCGGCAAATAAAAGAGCAGGGTACTCACCCTTACCTAGATGCTGTTGAAATGGATTTGAAAGATACTCTATTGCAGCTTTTGCTCCCAAATAAGATCCTCCAATTCCTATTATAACAACAACCTCTAGCTTCTTTCTCCACTCAGTAACAATATTTGAAATCTTCTCAAAATCATCCTTTGAAAACTTTGTAGGCAAATCAATCCAACCCAAAAAATCATTTCCTCGACCGGTTCGATTTTCAAGAATTTTTAGGGCAGAACTCGCTTTTGCAATAGCATCTTTCATCTTCTCCTTTCCTAAAAACGAGGAAGCGGAAGCATATTCAATATTGATAATCTTCTCCATAATTTACTGCAGTTGTTCAGTTAATTGTTTGATTATATATGCCGGATATTTATGCTCATATAGAATCTTATACATTGCCTCAGCTATCGGCATATGTATTTTGTATTTCTGATTTATTTCGTTAATGCATTTTGTACCATAATATCCCTCGGCTACCATATTCATTTCGTGTTGTGCTGATTGAACAGAGTATCCCTTTCCAATCATTGACCCAAATGTTCTGTTTCTGCTAAACTGAGAGTAGCAAGTGACCAGAAGGTCCCCTAAATATGCAGATGTAGATGTATGTCTGTTTTTATCTGGATGGCTGGCGTGTAAGAAATCTCTCATTTCGTGGAATGAATTTGTAATAAGAACAGCCATAAAATTATCTCCATATCCTAAAGAGTGACATACCCCAGCTGCAACTGCATAAATATTTTTTAATACAGCTGCATATTCAACTCCATAAATATCTGTTCCAGGAACAGTTTTTATATAACTACAAGCAAAAATATTGCACAATGAACGGGCAACCTCAATATATTTACTTGATAGAGTTAAATAGGATAGTCGCTCCATTGCAACCTCCTCTGCGTGACAAGGTCCACTAACTACTCCAATTCTGCTGAATGGGACCTGATGATTAAGATGAAAATACTCAGCAATAGAAATATTATCAATGGGGACCATACCCTTAATTGCTGTAATAATAAATTTATCATCCAAATTACATCTGATTTTCACGGCCATATCCATAAAATATGCCGATGGGATAGCAAAAAGAAGTACATCAGCATCGCATATAACTTCATTTATATCAGTAGACAACATCAGTCTTTGCGGATCAAACTGAACAGCTTGCAGATAATATGGATTATGACCAGTATTTCTTAATTGTTCAATTGACTCTTCATCCCTGATATACCAAGAGATTTTCTCCTGATGATTGAGTAGTAGCTTTGCAAGTGCAGTAGCCCAGCTTCCTCCGCCAATAAGTGCAAAGCGCAACCCCTCTCTCTCCAAAATATTTTCCATTTCTATTAAATGTGAATTTATTTGCATCAAATCATTATACAAATATACCTATTTTGTGACACTTCTTAAATAATTCTTTTACTTTTGCAATTATCCAAATAGTCATCAAACATATGAATTTAAATACATTATATAAAAAAGCGCTAAATCTGCTCCCCTTAACTAAAGATGAGGCTTTATTACTTTATAACGATCTCCCTCCAAACCAGCTTTTTTCTTTAGCTCAGCAGATTCGGTTTATAAAAGTTCCCCAAAAGAGAGTAAGTTGGCAGATTGACAGAAATATAAATTACACAAATGTTTGTATTTCCGGATGTCTTTTTTGCAATTTCCATTGTAAACTTTCTGAACGAGAAAAATCATACACAATTAGGACAGACGAACTAAAAGAGAAGATATTACAACTTAGGCAACTTGGAGGTGACCAGATCCTTCTGCAGGGAGGGTTGCATCCTCAATACAACATCCATTACTATGAAGAGCTACTCTCTACAATTAAATCAATTGACCCAAATATAAAACTCAATGCATTTGGTCCCCCAGAAATTTCTCATATAGCACATTTAAGCTCACTTACAATCAAAGATACTCTTAAGAGGTTGGTAAAAGCTGGGCTTGACACACTACCGGGCGCAGGAGCAGAGATTCTTTCTGATCGTGTAAGGAAATTATTATCTCCCGGAAAACCTTCAGTCACAGAGTGGTGTAACGTTATGGAAGAGGCTCATAATATGGGCCTTGGAACAACAGCAACAATGGTATACGGACACATTGAAACACTCGAGGAGAGGATTGATCATCTATTTACCATTAGAGAGCTTCAAGCGAAAAAAATGGCTAAAAATCCAGGCTTTAGAGCATTTATTTGCTGGCCTATGCAGATAGAGGGAACTAAATTAAATGCTCGCTTCATAACGAGTAAGACCACCTCACTCGAACATCTAAAAATGGTTGCAATTAGCAGAATAATCCTTAATAACATCACCCATATTCAAGCTTCGTGGCTCACGGTAGGTAAAGAAATTGGAATGCTGGCTCTCCATTCAGGTGCAGATGATATGGGTTCCATAATGATAGAGGAGAATGTTGTTTCATCAGCAGGAGCAGATCATAAAATGGGGTCGGAAGAGATACAGAGAACAATTATTGATGCAGGATTTGAACCCTGGTTAAGAGGTCAGGATTATAAACCGAGAGAGAGCTCTGTCTCCCTATTATAACCTTTGTCAATTTTAAGAGTAGTTCCTTTTGAAGCCTCAACAGCAAGGTAGTCACATCGTTCATTTTCAAGATGTCCGGCGTGACCTTTTATCCATACCATTTTCACCTTGTGTTTTCTATAAAGGGGTAGGAATTTCAACCACAAATCAATATTCTTTTTACCTGAGAAATTTTTGAGTTCCCATTTGAAAAGCCAACCCTTATTTACTGCATCGCACACATATGAAGAGTCCGAAAAAACAGTAACTTCTGATCCTCCTTTTTTTAATGCCTTTAAACCCTCAATTACAGCAAGAAGTTCCATTCTGTTATTGGTAGTAAGTTCAAAACCATCAGATATCTCCTTTCTGTGAGGTCCACTTTTTAGCACAACTCCATAACCTCCAGGTCCTGGATTGCCTCGTGCGGCTCCATCTGTATAAAGCTCAATCATTTCCTCTAGATACAGGAATCTCAACTTTAAGAGGATTCTTTCTAATCTCGTCGTACTCAACTCTATTTTTAAAAATATCAATAGCCGTGTATATAGCATTAAGCATTGAGGAGTGATTAGCAATGTTTTTACCTGCTATTTCGTATGCTGTACCATGATCCGGAGATGTCCTTACAACTGGCAATCCTGCTGTAAAATTGACGCCTCCATCATATGAGAGTGTTTTAAACGGAGTTAATCCCTGATCGTGATACATAGCTAATATAGCATCAAATTTCTTAAATAATGATGAGGCAAAAAAACTATCTGATGAGTACGGGCCAAAAACAAGCTCTCCCTCGGATTTCAACTCCTCTATCGCAGGAATAATAATATCAATCTCTTCTCGTCCCAGCACACCCCTCTCACCAGAATGTGGATTTAATGAGAGTACAGCGATCTTCGGATGCTCTATCCCAAAATCTCGTTTTAGAGAGTTAGCCATAATTCTGCATTTTTTTGCAATTAACTCAGCTGATATAGCTCCTGGCACATCTTTCAAGGGTATATGATTTGTTACAACACCAATTTTAAATGCCGAAGAGACCATAAACATTAATGAATCTCCTCTCTCAAATTCGCTTGTAAGATATTCAGTATGACCCGGGAAAGTAAATCCCTCGGCTTGCATAGACGCCTTATTAAATGGAGCTGTTACAAGAACATCTATTCCTCCCGTTTTTAAATGGTTAATTGCTTTATCTAATGATAGAAAAGCTCCCCTTGAACTTTCCGGAGTAGACTTTCCAGGCTCTGCAGCAACGCTTTCTGGCACACAATTTATAATATTTACCCTTTTATGGTGAATATCAGATGGACTTGTGATAACATTAACAGAGACTCCTTCAGCCTCGTCAACCATTTTTTTATAGAACCCAAAAAGTTTTGATGATCCATAAACAACAGGTGTACATAATTCAAGAATCCTGTTATCAGATAAAGACTTTATAATTACTTCGTAGGATATTCCGTTACTGTCACCCTGAGTGATGCCTACTACTATTTTATTATTCATTTTATACTATTCAAGAAATTTGTTGCAAGATACAAAAATCTGTTAAGATTATTAACTTTGCAATATGCCTGGCATTCTTGAAAGTGAGATAAAATTTCTAGCCGGTGTAGGCCCCAGAAGGGCTACGCTATTGGAAAAAGAGTTGAACATCAAAAATTTTGGTGATATGCTTCTTTTTTTCCCTTTCAGATATATTGATAGAAGCCGAATATACACAATTAGCGAGGTAGAGGCTTCTATGAGTTACATTCAACTTAGAGGAAGAATTAACAGAATTAATATAATTGGTGAGAGAGGTCCATCAAAAAGGCTTGTTGCCACACTTACCGATCCAACCGGATCAATAGACCTAATTTTTTTCCAAGGGATTAAGTGGATGAAAGAGAGGATTAAGCTTAATCAGGAGTATATTATTTTTGGTAAGCCAACAGTCTTTAATCAAAGTTTAAATATTGTCCACCCTGAAGTTGATTCAATCACAGAAGAGAACCCTTATTACATTGGTAATATGATAGGAGTGTACTCCTCTACTGAGAAGTTGAGAAGTGGAGGTATGAGCAATAAAGTTTTTGCAAAATTACAGGCTACTCTTTTAAGACAATGCAGTGAAGGAATAAGAGAGACTCTCCCTGAATGGCTTGTTAAAGAAAAAAAATTAATGTCAATAAAGGATGCCCTTCAAAATATTCACTTTCCATCTGACATTAAAAGGCTTGCTTCGGCACAATTCAGGTTTAAATTTGAAGAGCTTTTTTATCTTCAACTTTCACTTTTAAGCCAAAAAAGTTTGCGTGAAAGAAATGTAAAAGGCATTATAATGCCTCGCGTGGGTGAGTCATTTAACAAGTGTTACCAAAACATCCCGTTTGAGCTTACAAACGCTCAAAAAAGAGTTATTAGAGAGGTACGTGATGATTTTAAATCCGGCAGACAGATGAATAGGCTTCTTCAGGGTGACGTGGGAAGTGGAAAGACAATGGTTGCAATATTATGCTCACTTCTTGTATCGGATAATGGATATCAATCCTGCATTATGGCCCCTACTGAAGTTTTGGCAAATCAACACTATATTGGCTCTCAAAAATTACTTGAAGATTCAGGAATTAAATCGGCCCTTCTAACCGGTAGTACAAAAACAAAAGAGAGGCGGGAAATTGCATTAGGGCTTTCAGAAGGATCAATTCAAATACTTTTTGGAACTCACGCATTGATTGAAGAGAGTGTTCAATTTTCTAACTTGGGTTTTGCAGTTATTGATGAACAGCATAGATTTGGAGTAGAGCAAAGAGCTAAATTGTGGAGCAAGAACAGCGAAGTATTACCACACGTTTTAGTAATGACTGCAACACCTATTCCAAGAACCCTTGCAATGACATTATATGGAGACCTTGACGTTTCAGTTATTGACGAACTTCCTCCTGGCAGAAAAAGCATTAGGACAATGCATACTACAGAATCGCATAGGAGAAAAATCTATGATTTTATGAAGGAGGAGATTGCTAAAGGGAGACAGGTTTTTATTGTTTATCCCCTCATTAATGAAAGTGAGACTTTGGATTACAAAAATCTTCAAGAAGGTTATGAAAATATAATCAGAGAATTTCCTGCCCCTCAATATGTAACTGCGGTTGTTCACGGTAAACAAAAAAATGAAGATAAGGCATATGATATGGCACTCTTCGCCTCCGGGAAAGCGAACATTCTTGTCTCTACCTCTGTTATTGAAGTGGGTGTTGATGTCCCTAATGCCTCTGTTATGATGATTGAGAGTGCAGAAAGATTTGGTTTATCTCAACTTCATCAACTTAGAGGAAGAGTAGGAAGAGGTAGTGATAACTCTTATTGTATTTTAATGACTGGACATAAGCTAACAAAAGAATCAAAACAGAGAATTGAGCTAATGTGCTCTACTCAAGATGGATTTGAACTAGCTGAGGCAGATATGAGGATGAGAGGTCCTGGTGATATCGAGGGAACTCAACAGAGTGGATTACCAATAGAATTGAGACTTTCAGATCTTGCAAAGGACTCTCAAATTTTGGAAGATGCAAGAAGAACAGCCTTTTCGCTGCTGGAAAGTGATCCATTAATTGAAAAATGGGAAAATCGGCTTCTACGTGAACAGCTTGTTAAGATTAAAGGAATAAAGGAGGACTACTCCAGGATTAGTTAAAATGATAGTAATATTTTTATTATGAAATATATTGGAGCACACGTAAGTTCGTCAGGAGGGGTTGAAAATGCACCTCTTAATGCAAAGGAGATAGGGGCAACAGCTTTTGCCCTTTTCACAAAAAACCAGAGACAATGGCACTCCTCACCTCTTAGTAAAAAGAGTATTGAAACATTTAAAGCGAGATGTGAGGAATTTGGTTATAAGCCTTTTCAAATCCTCCCCCACGATAGTTATCTAATTAACCTAGGACACCCTGAACAGGAGGGACTAGAAAAATCTAGAGCTGCATTTTTGGATGAAATGCAGAGATGTGAACAACTTGGATTGGATAGGCTCAATTTTCACCCCGGCAGCCACTTAGGGAAAATTTCAATTAGTCAATGCCTCTCAAGAATAGCAGAATCCATTAACATAACACTTGATAAGACAAATGGAGTCATAGCAGTTATTGAGAATACCGCCGGACAAGGAACAAACCTTGGACACACATTTGAGCAAATTGCAGAAATTATCAGTCAGGTAGAAGACAAAAGCCGAGTAGGTGTGTGTATTGATACCTGCCACTCATTTGCAGCAGGATATGATCTCTCAAATAAAGAGGGATTTAATAATGCATTTAATCATTTTGAGAGTATTGTTGGATTTAAATATTTAAAGGGAATGCATTTAAATGATGCAAAAAAAGGGCTGAATTCAAGAGTTGACAGACACCACTCTTTGGGACAAGGCGAATTGGGAGAAGAGACATTCAGACTACTTATGAAAGATTATAGGTTTGATAATATTCCAATGATACTTGAAACTCCTGACACAGAACTGTGGAGTAAGGAAATTGCACAATTAAAAGATTGGACAACATAAAATTATTTTAAGATGGAGCAAATTGCAATTTTTGCCGGTGGATGCTTTTGGGGAGTTGAACATCTTCTCAGACAGTTACCTGGAGTACTGATTGTCATATCGGGATATACAGGTGGTTTTACTGACAACCCTACATATGAAGATGTATGTAGCGGACTTACCGGCCATGCAGAGGCCGTACAAGTGACTTACGATCCAAAAATAATTTCATACAGAGAACTAACAATAAGGTTTTTTGAAATACACGACCCCGAACAAATAGAGAGGCAAGGTCCGGACAAAGGAACTCAGTATAGATCTGAAATTTTCTATCTATCAGAAGAACAAAACAAAATAGCTAAAGAGCTAGTTGCAATTCTTACATCAAAAGGATATCAAATTGCAACAAAAATTTCACCTGCTAAAAAGTTCTATCCCGCAGAAAACTATCATCAGGAATATTACAAGAAAAAGGGAGGTCAACCATATTGCCATACATACAGTAAGAGATTCTGAAAAATGAAAGATCTTACTCAGGGTAAAGAGGGAAAGCAGATTATTCTTTTTGCAATACCTATGATAGTAGGCAATATATTTCAGCAATTGTACAATATTGTTGATAGTATAGTTGTTGGGAAATTCATAAGCTCTGTTGCCCTGGCTGCCGTAGGAGCCAGTTTTCCAATTTTGTTTACACTATCGGCATTAGTAGCCGGCATAACTATTGGAGGATCAGTACTTGTTGCTCAATATTATGGGGCGAAAAACTTTCATAAAGTAAAAGTAACTTCAGATACTCTACAGATTTTTTTAATGGTTAGCTCTTTAGTTTTAACGATTATCTTTTTTATCTTCAGCAAACCAATCTTCAAAATGCTCTCAATACCTGAAGAGGTACTCCCGGAAGCAGTAAGATATTTTGACATTGTCATACTTACTACAACCCTACCCTCTTTTATGTTGTTTGGTATTGCTGCTATTCTACGAGGTGTAGGAAACTCATTAACTCCTATCTATTTTACAGTAGGATCTATTGTTCTTAATATGGTTCTTGATCTTCTTTTTGTTTTGGGACTTGGATGGGGAATAGTTGGAGTTGCCTGGGCTACGGCTATATCGTCAATACTAGCGTGGCTTGCATTATGGTATCACCTTAATAAAAGAGAGAATAATATTATACGATTTAATCTTAACTGGAAAAAATGGGAATTTGACTGGGAAAATTTCAAACTCTCTCTAAAAATCGGCCTTCCATCAGGTGTACAGCAGACTTTAGTTGGATTAGGCAATATGGCTCTTCTAGGAATTGTCTCTCCCTTTGGAGTGGCAACTCTTGCAGCCTATACAGCAGCTGGAAGGGTAGATATGTTTGTCTCAATGCCGGCGATGAATCTCGCAGCGGCTTTATCCTCTTTTGTAGGTCAAAACTTGGGTGCCGAAAGATTTGACAGAATAAGAAACGGGCTATGGGCAACTTTAAAATACTCTACTGCAATATGCATTGGACTCACTTTAATGGTTGTCTTTTTTGGAGATCAAATTATGAATCTGTTTGTCGAATCAGGATCTCCACATTATGAAGAGATAATAAATACAGGGAAAGAGTATTTAGTAATTGTAACCTCATTTTACATCGTTTTTTCAACAATGTTTGTCATTAATGGAGTTACAAGAGGAGCTGGAGCTACATTCGTCCCAATGTTAATAACTACATTATCATTATGGATTATTCGCATCCCACTTGCTTACCTCCTTTCTGACATAATGGGGCCGCAAGGAATATGGTGGTCTATCCCAGCCGGATGGACAATTGGATGCGCAGGTTCTATACTTTACTATAACTCTGGATTATGGAAAAAACACCGTGTCAAGACTGCGTCCAGTTAGACTTTAATCCAACTGTCTTATTAAAGACTAGCTTATTATCATTTGAATCTGAGTCTTTTACAAAATAACCATTTCTCTCGAATTGGACAGCTATGTTAGAAACATCTTTTGCAACAGCCGGTTCTGAATAACCAGTTGTAATCACAAGTGAGTTTGGATTAAGAAAATCAGTATAGCTTTTATCTTGCGGAATAGAGTCCATATCTGCTTCAGTAAACAATCTGTCAAAAAGTCTTAGTTCTGTTTCAGCAGCGTGTGGAACCGATACCCAGTGAATGGTACCCTTAACAGATCTCCACTCTCCAGTTCCAGGTCTGCTTTGAGGGTCATAGGAACATACTATCTCCGTAATATTTCCGTCATTATCCTTAATTATCTCCTCACATTTAATAATATATGAGTACTTAAGTCTTACCTCGCCACCAGGTCTGAGTCTGAAATATTTTTTTGGTGGCTCCTCCATAAAGTCCTCTCTTTCAATATAGAGTTCTCTTGAAAAGGGGATCTCTCTTGTCCCGGCATCCGGGTTTTCCTGATTAACAGGAGCATTAAAAATCTCAACCTTATCTTTTGGATAATTAGATATCGTCAATTTAACAGGATTAATGACTGTCATATATCTGTTGGATCTTTTATTCAGATCCTCTCTAACACACCACTCGAGCAGAGATAGGTCAATAATATTATCTCGCTTTGCCACACCCACTTTATCAGCAAATAATCTAATACTCTCAGGAGTATAACCTCTTTTTCTCAGCCCACAAATTGTTGGCATCCTAGGATCGTCCCAACCTGCAACAAAACCACTCTTAACAAGTTCCAAAAGCTTCCTTTTGGACATTACGGTATAGGTTAGATTTAATCTTGCAAACTCATATTGTCTTGAAGGAAATATATTTAATTTTTCAATAAACCAATCATAAAGAGGTCTGTGAACATCAAATTCAAGAGTACAAATTGAGTGAGTAATCTTCTCTATTGAATCACTTTGACCGTGGGCATAATCATACATAGGATAGATACACCATTTATCACCAGTTCTATGATGATAAGCGTGAATAATCCTGTATAGTATAGGATCTCTCATAAGCATATTACTATGAGACATATCAATTTTCGCCCTTAGTACCTTTGCCCCATCTTTGAACTCACCCCTTCTCATCCTTTCAAAAAGATCAATATTCTCTTCAACCTCTCTCTCTCTCCAGGGACTTGCAATACCCGGTCTTGTCACTGTGCCTCTGTTAATCCGTATCTCCTCCTGCGTTTGGTCATCAACATAAGCAAGATTCTTTCTTATAAGGTCCTTTGCCCACTCGTATAGTTGCTCAAAATAATCAGACGCGTAAAACTCTGAAACCCAATTAAAGCCAAGCCACTTCACATCTTCTTTTATTGAATCGACATACTCAACATCCTCTTTTGTAGGATTAGTATCGTCAAATCGAAGATTTGTCTTTCCACCATATTTTTTTGCAAGACCAAAGTTTAGGCATATACTTTTAGCGTGCCCTATGTGCAGATAGCCATTAGGTTCCGGAGGGAATCTTGTAAGAATTGAATTATGCTTTCCTACAGCCAAATCATTTTCAACTATTTCCTCAAGAAAATTGAGCTGACGCTCTTCTGCTGCAACACTTCGAATCTCTTCCATACTATTTCATTTTTGAACCGCAAATATAAGATTTCTTACGTAACTTTGCGACACCTCGTATTAACTAATCAAGAGAGACAATGCTTAAATCAATGACAGGCTTTGGTAAGTCAGAAACAATAACAACAGCCGGAAAGATATCAGTTGAAATTAGATCTGTAAATGGTAAAAATGCAGATATCAATTTTAAAACTCAATATATCCCAAGAGAGAAGGAAATTGAGACGAAGCAAATGCTTTCAACAATGCTGGGCAGAGGCAGTATAGATCTTTACATATCTATCGAAAGCTCAGAAGAGAGTATCGGAAAGCACATTAACCAAGATGTCTTTCAATCGTACTGGAGACAAATAACACAACTTTGCCAAACTTTGGAAATTCAAGCAAATGAAAGTGATTTACTGCCCGTTATACTCAAAATGCCAGATGTTATCGAGTCCAATAAACCCATTGAAATAGAGGCGTATTGGCCCGAGCTCAGGGAGTCAATTATTAATGCCGCAAAATTACTCAATGATTATAGATCTTCTGAAGGGGCAAATCTTGAACAGGACCTAAGGAGAAGAGTATCAAACATTCAAAATTTGTTGTCCAAAACAGAAAGACTTGACTCTTTAAGAAGTGAGGCTGTTAGAGGAAGAATCCTATCCAGATTTGCCGATTCTGGCTTGACAGCAGATGAAAACAGATTTGAACAAGAGTTAATTTATTATCTGGAAAAGCTTGACATTACTGAAGAGAAGGTAAGACTAAAACAACATTGCGATTATTTTCTTGAAACTATCGAAAAGGAAGAGATGCCTGGAAAAAAACTTGGATTTATATCACAAGAGATAGGAAGAGAGATAAACACTCTCGGGTCGAAAGCAAATTTCGCAGAGATTCAAAAAATAGTTGTAGAGATGAAAGAGGAATTAGAAAAGATTAAAGAACAATCACTCAATATATTATAGCCATATAAAATTTTAAATGCAACTTTTTAAAGTAATGGGTCGTCTATATTGCAGAAAATAAAACTGCAAAAACACCATTACAATGAAATCAAAAATTACTGCATTTACGTTAGCCACATTAATGACTACAGCATCTTTTAACGCACTCGCTGCAACAGATGCTCCTTTAGTAACTAATCCCAGATACGACGCAAGTATTCTGGTAGCTGAAGCTTTTAATAAGATTGGAAAAAATTATGAAAGTAATAAATCTTGCATTTCAACCTATTACAAAGAGAATGTAAAAAAAGATAATAGTACAATCTCTTTAAATGAAGCTCTTTTAGACGTAGAAAAGGCCTCATACTTTTCTGGAAAAAATGACAAAATTCTAGTTAAAAAAATCAGGAAAAACAACACTTTCAACGCTGACCCAATTCTCTTCAAACTACAAGGAGGGCCAAATAATATTGCTAGACTTGATATTATTAAATACTCTTTTCCTGGATGTGAATTTCAGAAAATGGAGGACCTATATAACTTTGAATATGGTAATCCAATATCACAAGATGGAAAAACATTTTTCATAGTTAACTTTAATCAGAAACAATCCTGTGAACAAATTCTGTATAATGGTAAGATCTACATTGATTCTGAATCCTTTGCTATTGCTAAAATTGAATTCTCAATGAATCTTCATAATAGAGAAGATGCTTATCTTTCATTTATCAAAGGCAAACCATCACATTTAAAGATAAAAGTCAACGAAGCCAAGTATGTTGTAGGATACAAGGAATATAACGGAAAATGGTATTATGACTACTCAAGATCAGATATAGATCTTAGCGTAAAAAGCAAAAAGCACAATATCGACAACAAATACACCATAACTTCCGGAATGGTTGTTACAAGCTACAACAGTTCAGATCAAATAGAGAATGGCCATCCATTCAAGTCTAATGAAATTCTTGCTGATAAAAGTATAAAAGGTGACGAGACCTTAATTTGGGAACTTTATGATGAACTTATGCTTCTTGCAATGCTTTAATCAAAAAGATATTTTAACCAGAAAGCTCTTGTAGCTGCCCTGTCGTGAAGAGACTGAGGACCTCGATACCCATGCATTCCTCCTGGATAAATCATCAAATCAAACTGCTTTCCAGCCTTTTGTAGAGCATCAATCAACTGAAGTGTATTTTGAAAATGGACATTATCATCTGAAGTTCCGTGAGTAATATACAATCTCGATCCCAATTCACTTCTGTATTTGGAAACTAATCCAAGTACAGATGTGGTTTTATAACCCTCCTGATTTTTCTGAGGTGTATCCATATACCTTTCTGTATAATGGGTATCATATAGATGCCAGTCATAAACACCACCTCCGGCAACACCAAACCTAAAATAGTCAGCACCTTCAGTTAAAGCAAGTAATGTCATAGTTCCCCCATATGAAAAACCTGTTATTCCAATTTTTTGAGAATCAACAAAAGGGAGAGTATTTAAAAATTTAGCCCATAAGATATAGTCTGCAATCTCTTGTTTTCCTAAGTTTCTGTGAATAAAATTAAGCCCCTCTTTACCACAATGACCAGATGCTCTATGATCAATACTAATCTGAATAACCCCCTTTTTATACCAAAACTTAGTATCTTCAGAGGGATTCCTCCAAGAATTCATTACTGTACCAGAATTTGGTCCTCCATACATACTTACAATAACAGGATGCTTTTTCGTTTTATCCATTTTTTCTGGCCAGATAACAGAGGCAGGCAATCTATAACCATCGTGAGTGGTAATATATAGCATTTCTGCTTTAGGCAAACTTTCAAGATTAACACCATCTGCTGCATCCTGAACAAAAATATAATCACCCCTTTTGCCAACCCCTCCCTTTCCTAAAGAGACGATAATTGTAGCTGTAGGATCCGAGAGAGTAGATACATTTGCAACAAAATTCTTCATATCCGGAGATAGAACAACCGATGAATAATTCCAATCAGAAACAGACAATCTTTTAATTTCACTTTTTTTGACTCCTTTATTCCAAGACAAAAGATAAAAGTCATTTTTCACAGAAGTCTCTCTTCTGGCTGTAAAATATAAGACTCTGTTCTCCTCATCAAAATTTAAAAACCTAACTCCCCAATTTTTATTATCTGTTAACTTTACAAAATCCTTTCCATCATAGCTCTGATAATAAATTTGCTCCCATAGCTCAAAGTCCCTGACAAAATAAAACCCATTTTTGCCAAATCTCACCTCCTCCAGCCAATCTATCCAGGTATCCTGATGTTCTTTATAGACAACTCTTTTCTCACCACTATTTCTAAATACCGAATAGAGCATAAAATTGCTCTGTTCTCTATCCATCCATTGGACAAGGAGCTCATCCGAATTACTATTCCAATATGGAGTACCAAAGTACTGATCATCTAATTCATTAAAATCCCCCCACAAAACAGAGCCTGAAGCTATATCAGCAAATCCAATTCTCACTAGCGGATTTGAGTCTCCCGCTTTTGGATATCTTGTTCGTACAACTTTACCGTGTTTACCGGATGGTTCATAAATTGGAAACATTGGTACATTTGAATCATCAAATCTCATAAAGGCAATAGTTCTGCTATCCGGAGACCACCAGAATGCTTTGTAGCGAGATGCTCTTCCAAGTATCTCTTCATAATATACCCAAGAGGCCCAACCATTCAAGATTAGCTCAGATCCATCATTCGTATATCTGACTTCATTTGTACCATCAATACCTATTGTGTATAAATCACTATTCCTTGTAAAGGCTACATATTCGCCATTTGGAGATAGTTCAGGATTTTTCTCTTCCAACTCTGTGTATGTAACTCTTCTCTCAATTCCATCCATTCCAGTATAAAAAATATCGCCCTCCTTTATTAACACAGATGCTTTTGCTACCTCAATGGGCTTGTCTACCTCTACAATTGAACCTGTATTAATATTAAACTCCTGGTAAATCCTCTTCTCATTTTCGACACGAGTCATTAAAATTGAAGAGTTATCCTTCCACGATAAAACACTAGAAAGCTGTTTCAAATCCTGTCCTATTGAAAAAGAATAGATAATGATAGCAACAGAAGTAATTGAAAGTCTCTTAAATATATTCATCATACCGGTTATAATTATGTTTTACTAAAAAATGAGTCGTTAAAGTTAACAAAATAGATTTGTTCTGTAGCTCTGGTTAATGCTGTATATAGCCATTTAAGGTCATCAAGAGAAATTTCATCTCTCCAGAAAGGGTTATCAATAAAAACAGCCGACCACTGTCCGCCCTGAGATTTATGACACGTTATAGCTGATGCAAATTTAACTTGCAATGCGTTAAAATATTTATCTTCACGAACAGCTGCTATTCTTTTACGTTTTGTTTTTATATGAGAGTAATCCTCCATTATCTCAGAGAATAATCGTCTCTGTTGCTCAGCTCCTAAAGAGGCAGTTTCACTCTCCAAGGTATCAAGAACAATTTTTGCCTTAATTTCAAGATTGTCATAATCAGGAAAAGAGAGAAGAGCATCAGCAAACGTAAGTCCATATCTATCCTCATAGTTAGAAATATTCAATAGTTCAGCAACATCACCATTGGCTATAAAACCAATATTCTGAGCCTCCTCCAGAAACTGGTAACAGTTTTTAACGATCATCAGTTTATCCCCCCTTCCAACCCTCTCCTCTCTAAATAAAACTGAAGATCTTATTCCATTATTATATCTATTTGCTCTTTTGTTTGATCTGCAAAGAACGAGAGTCTCATCTTCGCCCCATTTACTATAAGCACTATCCAGCTCCTCAATTAATTCTCCCCCCGATATCCTTTTAACATCATCAAAACCCTTTATTTCAAAAGAGGGTCTTTTTTCTACTCCACTCTCTATCATATTCCTTAATATTGTAGCATTATGGAGAATTCCGGAATCTTTTGCTTGCCTTACAACACTTCTTAACTGTGAGTAGAGAATAGCCCCGTGATTCTCCATACTTTTAAGATTAAGTGCCTCAGAAAATTCAAACCCAACAGGAGGTAACTGAGCAGAATCTCCAGTTAGAATCAGTTTATTTCCATCGCCAGAATAAACAAATGATATTAGATCGTCAAGAAGACGACCCGAACCAAAAGCAGATCCATCACTATCATTAGAAATAAGAGAAGCCTCATCTATAATGTATATGCTCTCTTTATTTAGGTTAACATTAAGTGAAAAAAGTCCGACACCATCACTCATTGAACGTTGTCTGTAAATATGCTTATGTATTGTATAGGCCCTCTTTCCTGTATAGCCCGATAAAACTTTTGCCGCCCGTCCTGTTGGAGCCAGAAGTATTGAGTTTCTCTCAAACTCATTAAGCACCTTAACCAGTGAGGCTAGAACAGACGTTTTGCCAGTGCCGGCATATCCGTTAATTATCATTATCTCTTTGGAGCCTGGGAGCGGAGAAGCTCCAGGTGATATTATATATTCAGATAGTTTATTAATTAACTCTAACTGGCACGATGTAGGCTCAAATCCAAGACCTTCAATTACTCTTCTTTCCAAAAAATCTTTAAGTGACATAGGCTCTCTTATCTTTTTCTAAAGACCATAACGATAAGGAGCATTGAATATATCTCCACCCTACCAAGGAGCATCTGAACAGATAAGACAAACTTTCCCAAAGCCGGAATCTGAGAGTAGTTTCCAAGAGATCCAACCTCTCCAAATCCCGGACCAACATTGCCCATATTGGCAGCAGAGGCAGAAAAAGCATCAAGCATATCAACTCCAAGTAAAGACAATATGACAGCAACAATAAAAACAATAACCAGATACAAAACAATAAAGATAGAAGTAGATGTAACAATTTCCTTATCCACTATTTGCTCTCCCAGCTTAACGGAAATCACTGCATTTGGATGAATCTGTTTTTTTATTTGAGCTTTAAAAGCCTTAAAAAAGATTAGAACTCTGTCAATTTTGATCCCTCCCGTTGTTGATCCAGAACAGGCACACTGGAAGGACAAATAGATCAACAATAAAATTGTAAATGAAGGCCAAACACTTGTGTCTGCACTTGCAAACCCCGTCGTTGTTCCTATAGATATTACCTGAAAAAATGAGTGCCTAAAAGCTGATCCCCAATCTGTTTCTACAGCAGAAAATTTTAAGTTTAATGTTACGACAAGAGAAACTAATATTACTGAAATGATGTAGTATCTTATTACAGGAGATCTCCAAAGAGACTGAGTTTTGCCAGTAAATGCACTATATAAAATTCCAAAGTGAGTACCAGCAAGTAACATAAAGATCATAACAATAATCTCAATTAGAACCGAATCATAAAAAACTAAAGACATGTTTTTTGTACTAAAACCACCCGTGGCAACAGTTGCAAATGAGTGGCAGATTGCATCAAAAAAATCCATCCCGGCTAACTTCAGCATAAGAGTTTCAAGAAGAGTTAACCCTAAATAAACAGTAGATATAACTCTTACTGTCTGTTTGGCTCTAAACCTAAAATTCTCCTTTGATAATGATGATATTTCATACTTGCTGAGCATTCTGGAAGCAGAAATAGATGGAAGAATTAAAAGCATAAAAAGGACAACTCCCAAGCCACCTAGCCAATGAGTTGAAGCTCTCCAGAATAGCAGTCCTTTAGGTAGATCTTCAATATTAACTAAAATAGTAGCTCCTGTTGTAGTGTAACCAGATACACTTTCAAACCAAGAGTTAATTATTGAGAACTCACCTCCATAAAGAATATAAGGCAACATCCCAAACAGACAAGAGAATATCCAAGAGAGAACAACAATTACTAAACCCTCTTTTGCATTAATTTCTGCAGATTTACTAACAAAGATTAATGGGAATGATGCAACAACAGATGTTACTACTCCACTTAAAATCATTGGTGAGAATGCATCGTCTATTAAATAAAAATATGAAACGCCTGCAGAAATAAACATAAATACCGCATTCAACAGAAGGGCCAATCCAATGTTTCTAGCTACAATCTTAAGATTCATTCTCTAGATTTTTTCATATTCTTATGCTCGTCAACAAGAGTCTTTATCTCACCATTGAGATCCTGTAACTCGTCATCGTTATCAAATACAACATTATAACTTTTGTTGAACTCTTTATAGCTCTTAAGACCCCTTGATATTAACAACAAAGGCGATATGAAATAAAGGTTTATAAAATAATTAAAAAGTAATACAAGGAGAATTCCTGCAGCAACAGCAATCACCCCGGGCATAATACTTCTGTAAAAACCCTCCTGAAGTTGATCAGTATTTTCAGCTAATGCTCCCTGAGTTAGAAGACCCAATCCCCTTTTAAGATTCCTTAACTCTGTATAAGCAGGAACTAGCTGATTATTATACCAGTCAATTCTCTCTTCACTCTTAAGAGTCATAATTGAAGATGCATTTCCAATGACCTCCAAATATCTGTTATATGCAAAAGTCAGAGAATCGGCAAGTGAAACCTCTGATTGAGAAACAAATTTACTTTTAATATTGAATATATAATTTTCAAATCTCTTATCATATATAAGATTTTGTGAATCCATTGCAGAATCAAGAATAACAGTACTTAAAAGAGTAAAATTATATTCATCAGTTAGTTCCAAAAGTAACCTTGAAGTATTGATACTGTTTATGTTATCTGTCATAAGCGCAGCAACAGAGTGGCGCATTCTGTTGAATTCAAATATGGCTATCAAACTGGAAAGAAATAGGATGGCACCAATAACAACGAATCCCAAAGATATCTTCTTTCGTATTCCCATAGTTTTAGTTTTGAACACAAATATATGCAAAAAAATGAGGGCAACTATCATTTTAGTCGCCCTCTGAAATCTGTAATGTAAAGTATCAGTTACTTAACAGTAGCCATATGTGCAAGCATATCAAGAACCTTATTTGAATAGCCCCACTCATTGTCATACCAGGAAACAACTTTAACAAAATGAGGATTAAGCGAGATACCTGCTTCTGCATCAAAAATTGATGTGCGAGGATCTGTTATAAAATCAGATGAAACAACGGCATCCTCAGTATAACCTAAAATACCTTTAAGTTCACCCTCAGATGCTTTTTTCATAGCAGCTTTAACCTCTTCATAAGTAGCCGGCTTATCAAGACGACAAGTTAGGTCAACAACAGATACATCAACTGTTGGAACTCTAAAAGACATACCAGTTAGCTTACCATTCATCTCAGGTAAAACCTTTCCAACTGCTTTAGCTGCGCCGGTAGAAGAAGGGATAATGTTACCAGAAGCTGCGCGACCACCTCTCCAATCCTTTGCAGATGGAGCGTCGACGGTTTTCTGAGTATTTGTCATTGCGTGCACAGTAGTCATAAGACCTTCAACTATACCAAAGTTTTCGTTTAGAACTTTAACAATTGGAGCTAAACAGTTTGTTGTACAAGAGGCATTTGAAACAAATTGCTCACCTGCATATTTTTTATGGTTTACACCATATACAAACATTGGAGTGTCATCCTTTGAAGGAGCAGACATAATTACCCTTTTTGCACCAGCTTGAATATGTGCTTCACACTTCTCTTTTGTTAAGAAAAGGCCTGTAGATTCAACAACATATTCTGCACCTACTTCTGCCCATTTAAGATCAGCTGGGTTTTTCTCAGCAGTAACTCTAATAGGAAGACCATTAACAATTAATTTGCCATCTTTCACATCAACATCACCGTTAAAGCGACCGTGAACTGTGTCATATTTAAGCATATATGCCATATAATCAACATCAATTAGGTCATTAATAGCAACAACCTGAATGTCCTCTCTCTCTTGTGCGGCACGGAATACAAGTCTTCCAATACGGCCGAAACCGTTTATACCTACTTTAATTTTACTCATTGTTTTAAAATATTTATGTTTTGATTCAAACTTCTTAGAATAACGCTGCAAAGTTACAAAAAATAGAACTTATGCAAAATCGTGCCAAAATTATTAACTTCGCAGATTATAAGTATTATTTATTCAAAAAGTTTATGGACAAGAAACGAGGCAAGCTCAACATATTGATAACCAATGATGACGGGGTGAAGTCAAAAGGCATTTCAGCCCTTACAGAGATGATGAAAGAATATGGTAACATTACAGTTGTTGCTCCTTTTGAAGCTATGTCCGGGATGTCAGCTGCTCTAACTATAGGTAAGCCCTTGAGACTTACAGAACTTAAAAGCGAGAAAGGTCTTAAAATATATGCTTGTAGCGGCACTCCAGCAGATTGTGTAAAGATGGCTATGAACCAGCTATTTACTAACGAACCACCAGATTTATTAGTATCAGGAATAAATCACGGATCAAATGCATCTATAGCCTCACTATATTCGGGAACGCTTGGGGCAGCTGCTGAAGGTACCGTTTATGGAATACCATCAATTGGGTTCTCTCATTACTCACATCACAGAGATATTGATTTCTCGGCATCACTCCATTTTGGTAAAATTATTGTTGACTCCTATCTAAAAAATCCTCCAAAACAGGGCATTTATCTTAATGTAAACTTCCCGGATTGTAATAAAGAGTCTATAAGAGGAATTAAATTTTGTCATCAAGGCAAGGGTCAATGGATTAAAGAGTTTGAAGAGAGAACAGATCCATACGGATTTCATTACTACTGGATGACAGGCGAATTTTTCAATTTAGAACCTCAAAACAGAGAATCAGACCATAATTTAGTTAAAGAGGGATACATCAGTATTGTTCCTCATCAAATAGACTCTACAGATTATAGTGAAGTTGAGCGACTTTCTAAACTTTGGCATATGTAACAATCATTTAAATTAACAATTATGCGTTATTACCTCATAGCGGGGGAGGCATCCGGTGATCTGCACGGCTCCAATCTTATGAAAAGTCTTCAAAAAGAGGACTCTTCTGCTGAATTTAGGTTTTGGGGTGGAGATTATATGTCTGAGGTCTCTGACGGACTTGTTAAACATTACAAAGATACTGCCGTAATGGGTATTGTGGAGGTTGTCTCCAAACTCAAAAAGATAAGAAAGAATCTTATAATTTGTAAAGAGGATATACAGTCGTGGAACCCGGATGTTATTATTCTTATTGATTATCCAGGATTTAATCTTAGAATTGCAAAATATGCAAAGGAAAGAGGCTTTAAAACCTTCTACTACATACCTCCAAAAGTCTGGGCAAGAGGAGAATCCAGAATAAAAAAACTAAAAGAATATTTAGACAGAATATATATTATATTTCCATTTGAACAAGAGTATTTCAAGTCTCATAACCTAAATACACTCTATTTTGGAAATCCACTTTATGATAGTATTCTCTCTAATAAAGCTGTAAATGAACCTCGTGAAGAATTTCTAATGAGACACAATCTTGAAGAGAGGCCATCAATTGCTCTTCTTGCCGGGAGTAGGAAGCACGAGATCAATTACCTGCTTCCCAAACTAAGAATCCTTGAAAATGATTTCAAAAATTACGAACTTTTGTTGGCAGGAGCACCCTCAATTGAAGCCGGCTTTTATGAAACTCTTTTAAAAGGTAGCAGGATAAAGCTAATTTTCGGGGAGACATATTCAATTCTTAAACATTCAGAAGCTGCAGTGGTCTCATCAGGAACTGCAAGCCTTGAAGCAGGTATAATTGGAACACCTCAGGTAGTATGCTATGGACTTAACCCAATTACAGCTTACATTGGAAAATTTATAATTAAGGTAAAATTTGCCAGCCTTGTCAATCTTATTCTTAACAAAGAGCTTGTAAAAGAGCTTCTTCAATGGAATTGTACTCCTGAAAATATTTCTAGAGAAACAGAAAAAATTCTTAAAGGAAGAGATCGGAAGCGAATATTATCTGGCTACAAAAAAGTTAAAAATCTACTAGGTGGTGAAGGCGCTTCCGAAAAGGTCGCTAAATCGATGGTAAAAGAGATACAAAAATTAAAAAAGGAGAATCTTTTCGCTACAACTCACGAAACACCTTTGGGAAGACTAAAAATCATCTGCAATGATTCAAATCTAATTAGCGTAGAATACCTGAGTGAAGACAAAGACTGCACATTTAAAAGAACAGATAACCACCCAATACTAATTGAAACAGTTAAACAACTGGACGAATATTTTCAAGAGAAAAGAAAAGTATTTCATCTTCCAATAGAGCTCAAAGGAACAAACTTCCAGAAAAAGGTATGGGAGGAACTTCAAAATATTCCATATGGACAAATTAAAACCTATGGAGAGATTGCCGCCGTTGTGGAGACAAAAGATGCAAGCAGAGCTGTAGGTCTTGCCTGTAAGATGAATCCACTACTAATAGTAGTTCCCTGCCACAGAGTTATTGGTGCTAATAACAAACTGACAGGATTTGCAATAGGAATAGACAAAAAAAGCTATTTACTAGATTTAGAGAGAGCGTATTTAAACACAGACAACAGCCTCTTTAAAAATGAAGAGGACCAAAAATAATGAAAATTACCGCATACAAATATCAGGCAACAGGAAACGATTTTATAATATTAGACAATAGAGAGGAGGCAATTGAACTTTCAGTTGATCAAATCAAATACCTGTGTGACAGAAGATTCGGCATCGGAGCTGATGGATTAATGTTATTGAATAAAAGTGATAAATACTCATTTTCAATGGCATTTTACAATGCAGACGGAAAGGAGGGTACTATGTGCGGAAACGGAGGCAGATCATTGGTGGCTTTCGCTGCTCATAAAGGGATTAAAAAATATATTTTTGATGCAGTAGATGGTGTTCACGAAGCAGAGATTTTGAATTACTCTCCAACCAAGTGTATTGTAAGGCTAAGTATTTCTGATGTAACAAGCGTTAAGGATTACTCTCCAAAAAGCTATATGTTAAACACCGGCTCTCCTCATCTGGTAATTTTTGTAGAAAATGTTCACGACTATGATGTGAGAGAACAGGGCAAACTTTGGAGACACCACCCGCATTTCCCGGAAGGGACCAACGTAAACTTTGTTCAGGGCAACTGGGGAAGATTTAACATACCTAAATTTGAAGAGGAGAAAGAGCAGCGAATTACTGTTAGAACGTACGAAAGAGGAGTTGAAGACGAAACTCTATCCTGTGGAACTGGTGTAACAGCCTCCTCTATTGCATATCATAAACTCCTTACAAGAAACAAATTCTCTTATAATAATTTAGATATTAAAACACCTCAAAAGGTTAAAAACATAATTGAAACAAGAGGAGGAGAATTAACCGTTGAATTCACATATACAGGAGAAGATAATTATACAGACATTAAACTTACAGGCCCGGCGACATATGTCTTCAGCTGTATAATTGATTGTTAATAATGGTACGAAAAGCTGTTTTTCCAGGGTCATTTGACCCCTTTACAAAAGGTCATCTAGATGTCCTGAAATCCTCATTAAGAGTCTTTGACAATATTGTTGTAGCTGTTGGCTATAACACAAGTAAATCCGGACTTTTCACCATTGATGAGCGTATAGAGATTATCAAAGAATCTGTCGCTGGATTAGAGGGAGTAGAAGTAGAATCATACACAGGACTAACAATTGATTTTTGCAACTCTTGTAATGCTGGATTTATTATCAGAGGTATTCGCTCTACTACAGATTTTGATTTTGAACAAGTTATTGCACAAGCAAACTATAAAATGTCGCCAAATATTCAGACAGTATTTATCCCATCAAGCGCAGAGTGTTCGTTTATCACATCAACAGTTGTCAGGGATGTACTATTAAACGGAGGCGATGCTCAGATGTTCCTCGTAAAAGGAGTGGACATCTCCAAGAGACTGAGTCTAAAAAAATAGAATGAACAGAAAGAGTACTCTAACATTTTTAATTGTAATCCTATCCTATAGTATCTCCTCTTTTGGTCAGGTATTAGAGAGAGGGGATTCGTTATCTGTAGTTCTAGACAAATATATCTCAACATATATCTCTACGATTCCTCTTAATCCTGATTCACTCATTCAGGCTTCAGATAAATTAATTTTATCCGGGAGTAAGAATGAACTCTCCTCATATATTGCAGGGAGGTTATTTACTATGTTTAGAGATACCAATATAATGGGGCTTGAAGTTGTTGCAATCCACATCGCAGAAAATTATTTTATTAACGGAAAGTTCCTACCACCTCCAGGACTAAAACAAACAGATATTCAGCTATTTGTTGAATTTAACAAGCACTCTCTTATTGGGTTAGAGGCGCCTGATTTAGTTATGAGTGATTTACAAGGAGATAGCATCTCTCTATTGAACAATCTTGGATATAAATATACTCTTTTACTATTTTTCAACGATGAGTGCAGAATTTGCAAAACAGAAATCCCTCAAATTTATAAATTATCTGACTCGCTTGAAGCAGATGGATTGAAAGTATTTTCTGTATATACAAATCCTGATTCTTCAAAAGCCTTACCCTCTGTCAAAAAGATGATAGGGATAATCCCAACAAACTGGATAATAGCAACAGACCCCTCCTACTCCAGTGACTTTCAGAGATTATATAACGTTATTAAAACTCCGCAGATATTTCTTTTAGACAAAAATGGAATAATAGTGGGTAGAAATCTTGATCCAAAATCAATTAAAGAACTTATTAAAAAACTTAATGAGAAAGAGCAGGAGCTAAAAAATCAGGCCACAAGATTTGCAGCTGCTTATATGGAGGCTGTAGACTATGATGATTCACTATCAGTTAAAGAATCGTTTCAAGTGCTCTTTAACCGTTTAACAGTTCATAATGAGAAAGATCTTTACAGAAGTATCTTTTCATTTATTTATGAAGAACTTTTATATTCAGAAGAGAAGAATAGAAATGAGGCCTCACTTATTGTTGCCAAAAACTTTATCATTCCATTTGTCACCTATTGGGAAGACCCTGGATATCCGTTAAATTGGGTTATATCAATGGTTAAAAGAACTGAATCAAACAGAGTTGGAGCAGAATTTCCCTCATTTCCATTAATTAATACACGTGGAAAAATTGTAAAAAAAATTGAGTCTTGTTCTAGATATACTCTTATTTACTTCACAGATCCTAACTGCCCTGCTTGCAACATCTTCACAGATTTGTTAAAATCACAGTATAAAAGCTTAAGAAAAAAAGGCTTGAAAGTAGTTGCCATATATCCAATGGGGACTCCGGAAAGATCAAAATCTTACAAAAATTCAAAAGAGCTTAAATGGGATCTCTTATCACCAGCTAATTATGGTTCAGACTCTATTTTTACAATATATGAGGCAGAAAGAGTACCATCTTCAATTTTAATTGACAGAAAGCGAAAAATTATCGCAAAAAATATTGATTTTGCAACCCTTAATAGTATAATTAAATGATAACAGGTAAATATAAGGAGTTTTATGAACTCCTTTCAAGGGAGGTCCCCAAAGAGAGACTACTTCACGATTCACTCAGCACCTTGGCCTTTGGGACAGATGCGTCATTCTACAGACTTATTCCAAAACTTGTTGTTAAAGTACACAATGAAAAAGAGGTTACATCAACAATAAAGTTAGCGGCACAATTGAACATTCCACTTACTTTTAGAGCTGCAGGGACTTCATTATCCGGACAAGCAATAACAGATTCAGTGCTTGTTATTGCAACCCACGGGTGGACAGACTATTCAATCCTTGACGATGGGGCAAAGATAAAATTGCAATCAGGAATAAGAGGACAGCAAGCCAATAACAGGCTCCTAAAGTATGGCAGAAAAATTGGTCCGGATCCGGCATCAATTGATGCAGCAATGATTGGAGGAATTGTTGCAAATAACGCTTCGGGGATGTGTTGCGGAACTGCTGAAAACTCATATAAGACAGTCTCTGATATAAGAGTAGTTTTACACGATGGATCAATATTAGACACATCAGATAAAGAGAGTTGCAATAACTTTAGAATTTCTCATAAAGCGTTAGTTGAAGGGATTGAGAATCTTGCTAAAAGAGTCAAGGCAGACCAGGATCTAAACGCTAGAATCGTAAATAAATTCAAAATAAAAAATACAACAGGATATAGCCTGAATGCCTTGACAGATTATTCAGATGGTATTGATATCATAAAACATCTGATGATAGGATCAGAGGGAACACTTGGTTTTATTTCAGAAATAATATTCAACACTGTTATTGATCATAGACATAAAGCTCTTGCATTGATAATTTATCCAACTATTGAACAAGCTTGTAAAGCCGTACAGATATTAAAAAAACAACCTGTTTATGCAGCTGAAATAATGGACAGGGCTGCAGTAAGATCTGTTCAGTCAACAAAAGGAGTTCCCGATTTTATCAAAACAATATCCCCTAAGGCAGCTGCCTTACTTGTTGAAACAAGGGCAGATAACGAAGAGCATCTTAACGAGAATGTTTCACTAATTACTGATAGCATATCTTCTATTGAGACAGAGCTTCCTATAAGTTTTACCACAGACTCAAAACTTCAGGCATCACTTTGGAAAATCAGAAAAGAGACTCTTCCAACCGTTGCTGCAATGAGAGAGAGCGGAACAACCCCAATAATTGAGGATATATGTTTTCCAATTGATAGATTAGCAGAAGGGACCCTTCAACTTCAGTCCCTTTTTGAAAAGTACAACTATCAGGAAGCAGTAATATTTGGCCATTCACTAGAGGGGAATCTTCACTTTATGTTCAATCCGGACTTTTCAAAACAGGAAGAGATTGACAAATATGGTGCTTTTATGGATGAAATTTCCAAAATGGTTGTCAACAAATACGATGGGTCTTTAAAGGCAGAGCACGGCACAGGCAGGAATATGGCACCATATGTGGAAATGGAATGGGGTACAGCAGCATTCAAAATGATGAAGGAGATAAAGAATCTCTTTGACCCAAAAGGGTTACTCAATCCAGGAGTAATTCTTAACGAAGATAAAGAGATTCATCTTAAAAATTTCAAACCACTACCTCCAGCCAAAGAGATTGTAGATAAATGTATGGAGTGTGGTTTTTGCGAAGGTGGATGTGTATCTGAAGGATTTACTCTCTCTCCTAGACAGCGAATAACTGTATACAGAGAGATTTGCAGACTTCAAAGAACCGGAGATGAGCCTCATATTGCAGCTGAACTATCTAAACTTTTCAGTTATGCTGGACTTGATACTTGCGCAACAGACGGACTCTGTGCCTTAAAATGCCCAGTAAAGATAGATACCGGAAAACTTGTTAAGGAGTTAAGACACGAAAATCACTCAGAGAGAGCAGAAAAAATCGCAAAATCTTTAGCTGCCGGTATGGGAGGAGTTACAAAAGGTATGAGAATTGGTCTTAATACACTTTACTACCTTAGACTCATAACCGGAAAAAAACTATTTGGTGCTGTAGCAACAGGGATGCATAAAGTAACCGGAGGAGTCGTACCCCTTTGGAATGAATACTTTCCAAAGGGCGCGCAAACTATAAAACCAAAACAAATACAATCTTCTGAAGAGAAACAAAAGGTTGTATATTTCCCCTCTTGCATTACAAGAAGTATGGGTGTTTCAAAAGAGTACTCAGAAGCATTAGAGATAACAAAAATTACAGAGATACTTATTAAACGAGCTGGAATGGAGCTAATTTATCCAGATGGGAAAGACTCTCTTTGCTGCGGAATGGCTTTCTCATCAAAAGGTTTTGTTGAGGCCGGACAATTGGCTTCAGATAAGTTAGAAGAGGCTTTAAGAGTAGCTTCAGAAGATGGCAAATACCCAATACTTTGTGATATGAGCCCTTGCCTATACACAATGAAAACGAATTTTGGAGAGAGACTTAAACTATACGAGCCAGCAGAATTTGCAACTGAATTTTTAATTAACAAACTAAATATAAACAAACTAAATAGAAAAATATCCCTATTTGCAGTATGTAGTGCAAAGAAAATGGAGGTTGATGAACATTTAAAACATATTGCAGAACTATGCGCAGAGGAAGTTGTTGTAATAGATAGTAATTGCTGTGGTTTTGCAGGAGACAGAGGCTTTCTTCTGCCTGAACTTAATAAACACGGATTAAGAAATATTAAGAAACAGAGCGAAGGTTGTTCAGAGGGTTATGCTACATCTAGAACTTGTGAAATTGGCCTCTCAAAACATAGTGGCATATCTTTTAAATCAATTTTTTACCTCCTGGAGGAGGCAACAAGATAAAAAGATGTATAAAAGTTTAAAGGAATTTGTTGAGTTTCTTGAATCAAAAAATGAGCTTGTTCGAATTAAAGAGTTTGTTGACCCTGTGCTTGAAATTGCCGAGATAACAGACAGAGTAAGCAAGGAGATTGATGGAGGAAAAGCACTTCTTTTTGAAAATACAGGAAGCACATATCCAGTTCTTACAAATATGATGGGTTCAGAAAAAAGAATCCTATATGCTCTTGGTGCTGAATCGTTTGACGAGATTTCAAACTCTATGAAAGATCTCATAAAACAAATATCACAGCAAAGAGGCTCTTTGCAGGAGAAACTGAAAGCTCTTCCTATTCTGGGTCGTGCTGCATCTTGGATGCCAAAGCCTCACAGAGGAATTGCAGCTTGTCAAGAGGTAATACTCCATAAACCAGATCTTAACAGACTTCCAATTCTCAAATGCTGGCCAGAAGACGGAGGTAAATTTATAACACTACCTCTTGTCCACACAAAAGATCCAATTACAGGAATTCGGAATGTTGGAATGTACCGGATGCAAGTATTTAACGAGAATTCAACCGGAATGCACTGGCACAGGCATAAGACTGGAGCAAGACAATTTTCCAAATGCAAAGAGAGTAAATTTCCTGTTGCCGTTGCACTTGGAGGTGACCCTGTATACACTTATGCAGCTACAGCTCCACTTCCTGAGGGTATTGATGAATATATGCTTGCAGGATTTCTAAGAAATAAGGCAGTCTCACTGGTTGATTGTCTTACTCAGCCTCTTCAGGTTCCAGCAGACTGTGACTTCATAATTGAAGGATACATTGACACGAAAGAATCACCTGTTATGGAAGGCCCGTTTGGAGACCACACAGGGTTTTATTCACTTGCAGACCTCTATCCAAGAATGCATATTACCTGTATATCTCACAAAAAAGAGGCTATTTACCCGGCAACAATTGTAGGAATTCCTCCACAGGAAGATAAGTACATTGCAATTGCAACAGAAAAAATCTTTCTCACCCCTATACAATTCACTATGGTTCCTGAGATTAAGGAGCTTCATCTCCCTGAAGAGGGCGTTGGTCATAACATTGCAATAGCTAAAATTGAGAAAAATTATCCGGGACAAGGAATTAAGGTAGCTCACGCCCTATGGGGTGCCGGCCAGATGATGTTCTGTAAGACACTTATTGTCACTGATGAGGATATTGACATTAGAGATAAGAAAGAAATTGAGAGGGTAATTCTTAAGAATTACCTGCCAGAAAGAGACACTCACTTTAGTAGAGGTCCTGCAGATGTGCTTGACCATACATCTCCTTCTTGTGGATATGGTGGCAAAATGCTAATTGATGCAACCAAAAAATTACCAGAGGAGGGGGGTGCTCATAAAACTACTTCAAAAATTGCTTTTCATATAACACATTCAGCAGATGACACAAAAGGATTAATAAATATCCTTCTTGATAGTTGGGAAGAGACAGGTGATAATTATCACGCTATGTGGCTATGGGGAAGTAATTGGGATCCAGTAAGAGATACTGCTTTTGTAAATGGTCATTTGCTTGCAGATAGTAGAAGAAAATACACCGGAAAGGATGGCTTTAACAGAGAATGGCCAGAAAAAGCCCATTCATCACAAGAGACAATTGATAAAATTGATTTGAAATGGGATCGACTGGGTCTTGGATCTCTTATCTCTTCACCTTCTCTGAGGTTTTTACCAAGGCAAAAAGAGCAAGTGCAATAAAAATAAGCATTGAATAGTATGCAATCCGTCCTACGAAATCACCATATTTAACAAATGTGGTTACTTTGTCGTTTAGATTAACATCACCCTTTAGCCACTCCTTGCTCCACCATTTTGTCTGAGAAACTATATCACCACGTTGATCTATCAATGCGCTAATACCTGTATTTCCACACCTTACTATCGATCTTCTGGTTTCAATTGATCTTAACTGGTCAAACCACAAATGCTGTTTATATCCTGGAGAGTCAAGCCACCACCCATCGTTGGTAATAATTGACATAACATTTGCCCCCTCTAAGACAAACTCTCTAAAAAAATAGCCATAGACAGACTCATAACAAATGGCAGTCCCAATTGAAATATTTTCATCATTGGATTTAAATAGAGTTCTCTTATCTTGGCTTCCATAGCTTCCAAAATATCCTCCGAGTTCAATTACAAACATTCTTAAACCACTTAAATATTTTTGGAATGGCATATACTCAACTAACGGAACAAGTTTTGATTTATAGTAAAATTGATATGCTCCAGAACTATCAATCATTATTGCAGAATTATGAGAATCATACCACCCCTCTCCAATTCTTCTGGAGGATGGTGATGGTTTTTTATATGCAGGATACTCATCAATTGGATATATATAGTGTGTAGATGCTCCAACTATTAGTTTTGAGCTACCCATCCCCTTAGCTAAAGAGGCTATTCTTGAAAAGGAATCGCTTTCATATGGATTGTTCTCAATTATTCCGGAAGTAAATGTTTCAGGAGCAATAATAAAATCAACAGAATTATCGTATCCTTCATTAAAAAGATCAATTAGTATCTCGTCTTGTTCCTTTTGAGTCATTCCACCAAATTTTTCGTGATATGGATCAATATTTGGTTGAAGCATTAAAAAACGGGCGGAATTCTCTTCTTCCTTGTAAGTAATATAGAGGGCGTGAGATAGGAAAATTGGGAGAATAATAAATGTTATAAGGATTATATTTTTGGCTCTCATTTGAGGTGCTGCACAATTTCTTCTGGATACAATTATATCATAGGCAAGAAGAGATACTATTAGTGCCCATAAAGTGCCTCCTGCAACACCAGTAAACTCATACCACTGAACTACCTTATGAAGAGATGCAAAAGCATTTCCAAGTGCCAGCCACGGCCAGTTTAACTCACCTTGAGCCATAAGATGCTCCCAAGCTAGCCAACCTAATATTAAAAAAGTATATCCTAAAACCCTTCCTAATCTCCTTTTAAACCAGCCATATAACAGGATTAAAACGGTTAAAGAGAGAGAGTATAATACCATTGAGGCAACTGCCCCCTTGAAATTTGCATACCCTATCCAATATGTTGTTGCAATAGTCCATAAAAGGAACGTGGAAAATATAATTGACCAACCATACTTAACCCCGTTTGTTTCGATATAATTCTGGAGCATCAATATTGGGACAAATGCAAATAGTATTAAAATTCCAAATCCTTTAAACAAAAAAGGTAGTGATAATAGTAATACTGCAGCTAATACAAGTCTAAATATAATTTTTGTTTTTTTATTAATTGTAAAATGCATAATTTCGCCGTTCAAATTTTGTAACATTTATTACACATGAAAAGATTCTCAAAAAGAGCTGCTCTTATATTAGCTCTGTTTTCATCTCTCTCGATTTATGGTCAAGTATCTGACAAAGATACAATAATTAAAAATTATGTTATGGATGGGGTAACCATTATTACGACACCCAAAGAGACCTATTTTTTAAAACAGTTACCTGCATCAACTAGTATACTTAATTCAGCTGAAGTTGAATCCAGCGGAAAAAACAGTATTAAAGGACTATCTGGAATAGTACCAAATCTCTTTATACCTGATTATGGTTCTAAAATAACTTCAGCAATTTATATAAGAGGAATTGGTTCAAGATTTTCTCCATCTCCATCAATTGGTTTATATGAAGATAATGTACCATTTATTGATAAAAGTGCTTTTGATTTTGAATTCATAGATATTGAAAGAGTAGAGATACTAAGAGGTCCACAAGGAACTCTATATGGAAGAAACGCTTTAGGTGGAATTGTTCATATCAGAACAAAATCTCCCTTTTCTAAACCCGGAACCCAAGTGTCATTTAAAATGGGAACTTATGGTCAATACAGAGGGAGCTTTGTAACAAGAAACAGAATTACAGAGAGACTTGCATTTTCACTTGGAGGGTTCTATACCAGAGAGGGTGGTTTCTTCACTAATGATTACACAGGAAAAAAGGCAGATGAAGGATACTCTGCAGGTGGTAGATTAAGAGTTGCGTACAATATTTCCAAAAAATGGAAAATTGAAGCATCAAATCAAATGGAGTATAGCAATCAGAATGCATATCCATACGGAGAATACAACAAAGAGACAGGTAACACAAATAATCCATTCTATAATGATACCAGCTCATATAAAAGGTTTCTAAATACAAGCAGTTTAGTTGTAACTCATAATGCACCAGGATGGAGAATGAATCTAATATCTGCATATCAATATCTAAATGACACAATGCGACT
>Ga0265295_1001819_pt1 | contig 36306 bp, 25 predicted proteins | sample Munlansysbiofilm_FD_192503 | JGI IMG/M metagenome (GOLD analysis project Ga0265295, IMG submission 192503) | Leachate microbial communities from a municipal landfill in Southern Ontario, Canada - Methane capture system biofilm | ecosystem: Engineered > Solid waste > Landfill > Unclassified ... | reverse complement strand
AATAGTTTCTGTAGTTGCCTTTGCCTGAACACCAGTCTCATTGATTTTTGCATTTATTGCTGCTGCTTTTGCCCATGCTGTTGTTGCAGACTGAGTACCGGTGCTGTATACCTGTTTCTGGGCAGCTTCTATTTCAACTCCATTTATTCTAATATCACCTTCCTCAAGAGCATCTGTTGAGACTGCGTCTGTTTTAAGATAGGCACTGGAAAGAACAAGTGTATCATTACCAGATTCATTAGAAACCCCAGTGGATTCAAATGAGCCGTATTGAGCACCAGAAAAACCAATTTTGCTAAGATAGTTATCATTTACTTTGTCAGAATCTGTTGCAGAACCTTCCAAAACAATACCGTTTGTCTGAATACCTTCAGTAGTACCTTTCACAAGACCAACCTTGCTTGGATCTACCCCACCAATAGTAAGTTCTTCATTTTCAGAAATAATTCGGATCCTATTAGTTAAACCATTGTCAAGGCTCACATATTCTGCCCTGACTCCCATTTTCTGGAAAGTTGCGTTATTATTTATCGCACTTAGCAAGGTTCCATCTGCATCATCAGCTTTAATTGAAAGAGAGCCTCCTTGAGCAACATCAATACCATTTATTGTTAAATCGCCTGCACTTAAGGAAGTTTCTGTTATACCTTCAGAACCTTGGGTCATAGCTCTAGCATTTGAAAGGGTTAATGTTCCCTGTGCAGCAAAATCTACTCCGGTTACACTTATACCATTTACAAGAGCTTTATTTGTAATACCAGTGAAAGATAATTCCTGACCATGAATACCTATTATCTTAACAGCACCACTGTTACCATCTGCAATATACTCAGCTCTGATTCCAAGGGATTTGGCTGTCGCATCATTATTAATCTTATTAACCATACCCTGAGCATCACCAGAAAAACCCATTCCGTTTACTGTCAAGGATACATTTGCACCATCAAAAGTAAAAATAGTTTCTGTAGTTGCCTTTGCCTGAACACCAGTCTCATTGATTTTTGCATTTATTGCTGCTGCTTTTGCCCATGCTGTTGTTGCAGACTGAGTACCGGTGCTGTATACCTGTTTCTGGGCAGCTCCTATATCAATACCATTTATTCTTAAATCAGCTTCATCCAAAGTATCTGTTGAAACAGCATCTCCCTTAAAAAAAGGCTTTGATACAGCAGCTTCAGCTTCTCTTGCAGTATTTGCATAAGCCATAGCACCTACGACTTCACCACTTGCGTTACCAATATTAACTTTAGCAGTTTCGTCTTTGTAGGCACCAATATGGAATTGTTTATCAACAAAGGTTCCGTCAAGAAGATTTATTCCGTTGTAAGCTGTTGTTTCAGCAATCATATTAAGTTCTTCAAGAAGCTTGTCAACGTCAGCCTGGATAGCTTTTCTTGAAGCATCACTTTGAGCATCTGAAGCTGCCTGAATAGCTTTGGTTCTGATTGTGTTGACTATGTTAACTGATTCTTCAAGTGCACCATCTGCTATCTGAATAATGTTAACACCGTCGTTGGCGTTTGAAATTGCCTGACCAATACCTGTATGCTGGGCTCTCAAAGTATCAGCAATAGCTAGACCAGATGCATCATCAGCAGCCTTGTTGATTCTCAAACCACTGGAAAGACGCTCCAATGATGAACTTAGTGCATTATCGGTTTTAGTAAGGTTTTTGTGTGCATTCAACGCCTGAATGTTTGTATTAATTCTTAGACCCATGAGTTTCCTCCTTGAAATTGTTTAAAAAGAATGCATCCTTGCATTTTATTTTGAGTTGTCTGACTTAAAAAAATAAATTAATTTGAGCCATTACCTCCTTTCACTTATGTTTCAATAAACTTATCGGAAACAAACTGAAATGCCTTAAGAAATTTAAAAAATTTTTCAATTATTTTTAAAATTAAACCATATTGTATAAAGTGATGATGTCTTGATTAGTTGAGCATGTTTTAAGAAAAAGATTATAATTATTATTTATTTTTTCTTTTTGTTCATTTGTGAGAATAAACTTTAAAAAAGATTCAGGAACAGACCTTATATTTAAAATATTTTTTATTTCATTAATTTCTTCTTCTGTTCCATGTTCAAGAAATCTTCTATTAACCCATTTCCCGTCATTAGTAACAGAACCTAAAATTTTCTCTTTTTCCTGTATAAAATTATATGTTTTTGAAGCTTTAAGGGCTTTAACAATAAACCTGGAAATTTCATTTAACCTTGAAAGTATATAAACTTTTTCTAACTCAAGAGATTCATTAAGAGGAGAAATTTTAACAGAAATTGCAGGCAGATTAAACTTATCTGATATAACTTCCCAAAAATCTGATTCATTTTTTTTAAGCAGTTCAAAAGGAACTACCACTATATTTCTAAAAAATCTGGCATAAGATTTGTATATAAACCTCATATCAAGACCATTGACTATCAAATCTGCCTGATTATCAATAAACTCCTGTGCAGTCCCACTCCAGCCCTGTTTTATTGCCTGAATATAAACTGATTTTATCCAGGAATAAGGCTCCCTTACAATAATAAGGAGGTTTGGTGAAATTGTTGCTATTTTACCAAGTACTCTACTTGATAAATCAATAAATTGTGGGATTTTTTTCTGGTGTTCAGGCTCATTCATAAAAGCCGATGAAAAGCCTTCATTGCTGATTACAATTTTCTCACCTTGTTTATATGGCATATCGGTCCGAATATTGATTTTAATATCAGGGTTCAATTTATTCTTTTTTACTGAATTTCTTAAATTCTCTAATAGCTCGAAATTGCCTCTCCAAGAAAGAGAATAATTTTGCTCATTCATCCAAACATTTTGCATATATGTTGAAGCTGTTTTCATCATGCCAATATGTACAAATCCAATTTCCAAAATATCACCTATTAAGTTTTAAATTTATCAATCAAGGACTTGATCCTGCTGGCAGCTTCAAAATTACTTAGTTGAATGTTACATTCGTAAAGACCTTGAAGAGCCTCAACATCATTTCCATTAATTTTTAGGGCTTGAGTATAAAAATTTAAAGCTTCTAAATACATTTTATTAAGAATATATACTTCTGCTACGGCTTTTTTAAGTTCTGAGACATTACCTGCAAGCCTGTCTGCCTCAATTATCTGATACAATGCCTGCTCATAATTCCCTTCTGATTTATTAATCAAGGCAAGGTGAATATAGGGTGAAGGTGAATTTGAAATTGAAGATGCCTGAATAAGATAATTTTTTGCTTTTGATATTTCTTTTTTATTGAAATAATAAATGCCAAGCAGTTCAAGTATATTTGGATTTCCAGGATTTTGAGCTAAAAGAATCTCAATAAAATTTATCGCCTTATCTAAATCTAATTGAGAAATTTCTTCAATATATGACAAAGCATCTTTTAATTCTTTAGTTATGACAGGCAGGTATTCTTTATTTCTATTTTCAAGATATTCAAGCCATTCTTCTCCTGCTTTTTTAAGCTTTTTTGCTTTTTCATTTTCAGGGTCCAATTCCAAAACTTCTTTGCAGATTTTTATTGCCCAGTGAGTTCTGTTATTAGCACCATAAACATTAAACCCCTGGTCAAGATATAATTTTGCTTCTGAAAGTCTTTCTTCACAAATATTTTCCTCCTGTTTTAAAAGATTTTTTATCATTTTATTTTCGGGAGCTAATTGTTCAGCTTTTTTAAAAAACTCAAGTGATTTTTTTGTTTGCAAAAGCCTGCTGAATACTTTGCCAAGACCTGCATATGCTAAAAAATTATTTTCATCATATTTAACAGCTTCTTTGTAAGCATTTTCAGCATCAACAAAATCCATAAATTCAAAAAATTCATCACCAAGGTTTGTTAAAAGCCTGCTTTTTTCTTTTTCATTGTTTGAAATATTAATTTTATTTTGCAAATCTATTTCATTTTCAAGCCTTGATTTTAAATTTTTATAAATATCAAGTAGCTTTTTTACTGAGTTTTGTCTTGATTCAAACCATTTTTTTATAAATCCCATTTCCTTTAAAACTTTTTCATTATCTGAAAATTCATCCATTTCAAGATTCATATTATATTCCAGACATCTTAAATCAAGCTCGTCTTTTGCCAAAAGCTGGGAAACAGATGCAACAGATAAAGGGAGTTTGGATTCATTGTCAAAATAATCACAAACAGCCCCTACTTTTTGAGGATAATTATTTATTTTTTTGGGAGAAATTTTTTGTGTTTTTTCAGCCAGCTCTTTTCCTTTACGAAATTTTTTCCTTAACTTTACAAGTTGTTCAATTTCCTGTCCAAGAACCTCAACAAGCTGATTTTTATCAGGTTTTCTGCTTTCCTGATATGCTTTGTTAATTATGTCTTTTTTTGAAATTTTATTTAATTTTAAACTATTAAGCAAAGGTTCAAGCTCAATTTGTTCTGCTCCGTTAATTTTTACGCCTTTACTTGAATTATAAAACTTTACATTTGAATTTTTAATATAATCCTCAATTATCATTCTCTGAGAGACCATTTGACTAGCAGTGGCAATTAATTCATCATTATAGCCTTTGGCCCAGATTATAGATTTAAAATCAAGTGTTGCAGACATTAATGATCCGTCAGCATAGGATTTAAAGCCAACATAACCAAGATCAAGACCCGAAAAAATAATAGGACTGCCACCTGCAAGCAATGCTGCAAATAACATTAAATGAGGCACAGCATCCATTCTTGGAGGATCAATCCAACCGTCCCAATTAGTTGCCAGTCTGCTGAAAAGGCCATATTTTGTTGTAACAAAAAACTTCGCCTGGCATTTATACGGCTTAATTATCATACTGCCACATTCATTATGATACAAAAAAGGTACATCTTTTGTTTGTTCAAGATAATCTTTATATTTTGTATAAGATATTTTATGATAGTCTACCGCACCCGCAAGATCAGGCTTTATTCCATTTTTTAATAAAACCGGCAAAGCTGTATCAACTGTAAATATTACAATACTGTCCTGATATTTTTTAATTATTTCAATATCATCTTTAAGTGAAGGGCCTGCACCTACGACAAGAACCGGGCTGTCTTTAAAAATTTCATTAATTGAATAAAGATTAGCAGAATTTATAGTGGTCGTGAGGTTTTTCATTGAGTTCTCAAAAAAAACAGGCCCTGTACCAGCTACAGTATTAACCTGCATTTTATATTGCCCAATCTGTTCTCTCACACTACTTGCAATATTATTAAAAAGGTCAGGATCTATTTTTCTTTCAGGTTCATAAAAACTTATTTTTACACCTTTTACCCATAAAGCTGTATCAAAATTATTCTGGGAAAAAACATGGGCAAGATTAAATTCTGTCCCCAAAAGAAAATAAACATTATCGCTGTAAATTTCTTCACTAAAGTCAAGCACCTCTATTGCTTTCTTAAAAACAGAAAGATAAGGTTCAATAATAACAATTTTTAAGAGCTTAATTTCCCTTTTTGAAATTTCCTTTAAAAGATAGCCAAGGCCCATTCCAACAAGAAATCTTACCTCTCCTGCCGAAAGTTCAAGGTCATCAACAATATCTTTTGCTTCTTCTTTTGGAACAGCAGAATTATTTATATTTACTATTCCTCGGCCTTTTACATTGGCATTAAGTCCATAAAAATTATTATTTTCTTTGAGCTCAAGCTCAACGTCATTAATTTCATGGGATAAAATTTTGTCGTAATATACAGGATATTTTTGTTTTAAGGCATTAAGATTTTTCTGATATATAGAATTTTCCAAAAAAACTCCTTATAAAAATTAAGAGATTTTGTTATTTGACTTTTGTTTAAGATATGTTTCCACTAATAAAAAATCGAATTCTGTATCAAGATCAAAAGATCTTTCAGCAGGCATTACATAGGAAGCTGTATATTCCGAGTAAAAGCTTTTGTTTTCTTTAAACCAGTCTGCATAGGCAACTGCAACCGCACCATTTGGAATATATACATCAGGCAGATCCTGACGCCTTTTATTAAAGAACTCTCTGCCCATCAATGGATCGAAAAAACCGTTTTTAAGCTTGAACATCCAGTATGGATTTTTTGAAGGCATACATGAGGAAATACAGGCTTTGACCCCTTCTAAAGAACATTTGGCAATGCATGAATCAACATCATCAGAATTTACAAGAGGTGAAGTCACCTGAAGACAGACTAACAAATCATAGCTTTCTACATTTTCCAAGACATGGATCAAAACATCATTAGTTGAGGAAGTGTCTTTAGCCAGATAATCAGGTCTCTTGAATGGTACGTCACAACCTGCTTTCATGGCATTTTCAATAATTTCATCACTGTCTGATGATAAAATAAAGTGGTCAATATATTTACTTTTACGTGCGACATCAACAGCTCTCTCAACAAGGGTTTTACCTTTAATTTTTCTTAAATTCTTATTTAAAACCCCTTTTGACCCTCCTCTTGCTGGTATAACTGCAAGAACTTTCAAATTTTTATACACTTAAATCTCCAATTCAGTTTGAAAAAATCTGAGCATACTCATAATTAGCTGTTTCAAAATCCTGAAGCCTTCCAATATCAACCCAGTATTCCTTAATTGGGAAAACACCTGTTTTTAATTTTTTTTCAACAATTTCCCTGAATAAATCAGTCATATCGTAATATTCATTTTCAGGGATAAACTTTTTAAGTTCAGGGTTTAAGACATAGATTCCTGCATTTACAAAAAATTTATGCACAGGCTTTTCCTCAATGGAATTTAAAATTGATCCGTCAATATTAACTACTCCGTATGGTATCTGCATTTCATAATTTCTAACACACATTGTTGCCTTGTGATTATTCTCTTTATGAAAATTTAAAAGCTGGCTAAAACTTAACTTTGTGAGTAAATCTCCATTCATCACAATTATTGGATTATTAATAGATTGATTTAAAAGTGACAGGCTGCCTGCTGTGCCAAGCTTTTTATTTTCTTCTATATATTTTATGGAAACACCCCAATTAGAACCATCTCCAAAATAATCTCTTATCATCTGCCCTTTGTAATTTATTGAAAAATAAAAATTATCAAAACCCTCACTTATAAAATTATCGAGAATTATTTCCAAAATCGGCTTTCCTCCAATTTTAAGAAGAGGCTTTGGACAGTCATTTGTAAGAGGCCTAAGTCTTGTACCAAGACCGCCTGCCATTATTACAACAGGATTTTCTTTCAGGTTCTGGCCAAGAATTTCTTTTGAAACAATTAAATCAATAAGCCTTGAATTTTCATCCACAACAGGAATCTGTTTTATTCCAAATCTTTTCATTAAAGCTTTGACTGCTGAAATATTCATTTTGGAAGTTGCAAAATGAGGTTTTTTATTTGCAACCTCACAAATTTTTTCATCAAGGCCGATACCTTTTAAAAGACCACGCCTGATATCTCCATCTGTAACAGTTCCAAGAAGCCTTCCTTCATCATCTGTGACAAGAGCAATCTGTATTGCAGATTTATCAATTATATCTACTACTTTTTTTATTGAATCATCAGGATTTACAGCTACTTTTTTCCAGTCGACCATGATAATTTCCTCATAAAGGTAAAGTAAAACTTACAAAAAATATTCGACAGGCAGTATAATTGACTTAAGCTAAAAAACATCTCTTAAAAGCATAAAAGCTTCAGCAAAATCAGTACAAACACAACTGCCTCTGAATCTTGCAAGGGATTTTATATTTTCAATGCTTCTCGGATAGGGAGCTTCTTGGACTTCTGAACTATAAATTTTCATTATTTTTATTTTTTCATCAATAAACTCAGTTATATCAGAATAAGAATTTGGAATAAAAAGATTCTCAGGCAAAGGAAAAGCAATTTCTGTTTCAGAAATGCATTCATACATTAAAACTCTTTTGACAAAAGGAGCCCTGAAACTTTTTAACGAACTCATTACGGCTTTTGCAGCAATCTGGTGGTCTGTATGGATATCAGTTCTGTTTATCGTATAAACGGAATGAGGCTTGACTGCCTGAACTGCTTCAGAAATTTTATCAAGCAAAAGGCTGAAATCCACATTATTCAGCCTTGCGGCGGGAAAATCCAGGTTGATAACATCTTTAAAACCATAGGCTCCTGAGACTTGCAATATTTCTTTCCTGCGCCTGTCAATAAATTCATCAGAGTATCCAAGCCCGGCCGAAACACCAGTTATGATAAGCCAGTATATTTCATCATTGTTTTTTCTGTGCTTTAAAATTGTTCCGCCGCAGCCCAGGGTTTCATCATCAGGATGTACCGATATAAATAATACTCTCAACAAAAACTCCCAATTTTTATTTATATGTTAAGGAAAAAAATTCTTCTTAATATGCCACTTTCTATCACTGACATTTATGTTTTCAAGGATATCTGCTATCTTCATGTGGGCTTTCCCGTTACCATAAGGGTTTTGAAGGGAATGTATGTATGCTCTGTATTCATTATTGAAACAGGATTTTCTTATTTCTTTTACAATTGCATCTTTATTATAATCTACAAAAACAAGATTACCCGCATTTAACCTTCCTTTTTGTCTGTTGCCTGCATTTACCACAGGAAGTTTGTAATGTGGTGCTTCAAGAATTCCCATACTCGAGTTGCCTACAAGACAAAGAGAATTCCGCATAAGATTGATGAATATATCTCTTGGCAGATTCCTGAAAAAAGAAACGGAATTACTCCTTATTTCATCAATAGCTTTTATTACTCCGTATGAGCCTGGATCAGTATTCGGATAAATACCAACAACTTTCAATCCGTCCGAGTCCGCAACCTCACAAACAGATTGAGCAATACATTTCATCTGTTCATATGAATCATCAACCTCACTTGACAAAGGATGGTTAAGAACCACAAAATACTTCTCTTTTTCTATCTCAAAGTTAAGATAGTCACTGATTTCATTGCAGCTCAGAACAGGGACCGAATCTATGTTGCACAAGGCAGGATTCCCTGAAAAAAAGACCCTGAACGGCTCTTCCCCTGAGTTTATAAGATTTTTCTTATATTCTTCAGCAAAACAAAAATGGATATGAGCAAGACGGCTGCAGGATGTTCTTACCGGGTCATCAGCATTACCAAAAACCGGATCTCCTCCGCCAAGATGTGCAACAAGCTTGTCCATATAATTTCCGACAATGCATGTTGCCATACTTTCTTCTCTGTCCCCCACAAAAAGCAAAATATCAGGATTTTCTCTTTCCACTGTCTGAGAAATACCATTAATCAGATTTGCTACCGCCTTTGGTCTCTGGGTAAGCCTGTCTGTCATGAAAAGAGAATCAACTTTATCTGCAATATCAAAACCGTCTTTTTCAATAAGTTCCAAGGTGCTGCCATGCCACTTTGACAGATGTGCTCCTGAAACAAGAAGCTGAAGATCAAAACTATCCCTTTTCTCAAGTTCCTTCAATACAGGATATAAAATATCGTATTCTGATCTGATTCCTGTGACTGCTAAAATTTTCTTTTTCATATCAAATAGTCTTTTACCTCATTCAAATCATAAATGACTTTATTATAATTAAAAGGTATTTCCTTTGCATAGCCTCTTAGAAGTCTCAATGCATCCATGCCTGAATCTATGGCCCCTTTGATATCTGTAAAAGGATGATCCCCAACGAATAAAATTTCTTTTTTTTCAACTTTCAACAATTCCGAAATCTTATAAAATGAATCTTGAGAAGGTTTTTCATTCTCCTTTCCTTGTGATCTTGCATAAAAAATTACGTCAAAGGCATCTGACCCTATGTCAAGACATTTAATTTTATTTTTTTGAGCTTCCACAACTCCGTTTGTCAAAACACCTGTTTTATAATTATTTTTTTTTAAAAAATCTAAAATATCCAGAGCATCATCATATAATCGGATTGAACATTCTATTCTTTTGTAAATCGAAAATATTTTTTCATGTCTTTCATAAGAGAAAATATCGGCACACTCTAAAACATATCTGAAGACATCTGATGATTTTGCTCTTAAATCATCATTGATAAAACTGCTTACAATAGAAAACTTCAGATCAGTTTCTCTGCAGAAAGCTTCAAATACTTTTACAAAATACAAGGTTTCATCATACAAAGTATTGTCCAGATCAAAAACAACGGCCTTTATCATTATATAAAAACTTCCGAGTAATATCTGTACATACTCAACTCTTTGAAATCATAGTTATTGTACTCAAGCTTGTCCCATCTTGACTTAAGCAGGTTGACAATATTTCTCTGAAATGACTCACTGCTCCTTACAGAAAGAAAAGAACCACCTCCAAACCTTGGATTAACATCTGTAAGGTAGTATCTCCCGTCTTTTTCAGAATGAAAAAACTGGATACATAAAGCCCCCTTAAAACTGATTTTTTCAACAAGCGATTCAATGATTCCAATGAGTTCTTTATTTTTTTCAACTTTTCCTATTACTGTTATACCGGAATCAACTTTTATTCTTCTTCTTGGGATACAGTTAAGAAGCCTGCCTTCCATGTCGGTTAAAATGTCTACTGTATATTCCTGTCCCTCAATAAATTCCTGTACTATATAGTCATCCCAATCCAAAGGATTAAAATTTTCAGGGATACAATTAAAAATTTCAATTCCTGTGCTGCCTCGTCCTTTCCTCGGCTTCAATATCAAGGGCATATCCATGCTTTTCAGCTCCGGATTGTCGGGTAGTACAGTCCGTGGAGTCAAAATACCGTTTTCATATGCAAATTCATAAAAATTCATTTTATCAGTGATCGTTTCAAGAACATCCAGAGACGGATGAAAAAGAGTGCATCCCATATCAGCAAACATTTTTTCTTTTTTTGCCAGTACTGAAATTTCATTTTCAGGACCTGAGATTATCCATTCAGCTGAAGTTTCAAGAACTATTTTTCTGTAACATTCCCAGACCTGCTCTTCCATTTCCGCTTTGGGAACTTTAAAGAAAGAATCTGTGAAAAACCTCCCTACACATTCGTCTGAAATATCTGCACCGGCCAGATAAAAACCATTTTCCTCTAAAAACTTCAAAAACCCCACTGAGGATAGGGAGCCTATAGCAGACCTTACAACAGCTGTTTTTTTATTGTTCATTTCCACCACTCTTTTTTAGTACCAGGTAGTATCTTCCCCTGGAATATTTACCGGTCACAGAATTATGAATATGGTGTTCATCCCCATACTATATCAAAGCAGGTATCCGATATCAGCTTATTGATTTTTTTTAAGTCAAAATAGCTCTGTACAGTACCTTTTTCATGACTCGTAGAAACGATTTCCTCCTTTCCCTTTTCAGAGTTGGCATCCTCTGTGGAAACAAGAGAAATAAACACATAAGTTCTGACAACCCTTTCAAACTCCTTGACTATTTTTTTAGCTACTTCAAAGAACATGCTGTCAAGTACAGACTCACAGACGATAAACTCAAAAAAACTATCTTTACAGGGAATTTCAGTGCCGCTGCATAACTCAAATTGAGGCCTTAATTCGGGGCTGAATGTCTCTGCAAGCATCACAGCGCTGCGGATCGATATCTCAGAAATATCCATGCCGTAAGCATCAAAGCCAAATTCTTTCAGCAGGATTGTATTTCTGCCGATTCCGCATCCATAATCCAATGCTCTTGAAGAGCTGCTAAGGTCCGGCAAAAGATCATTAAACTGATTTATACCTGTCCGTTTTCTAACAAACCTGTTTACAAACTTGACAACCTCTTCCTTTGGGAAAAAAATAAAATTCTCACCCCGACCATAACTTTGTTCCCAATCATCTTTTCTTAAATCGCAGTTCATAACAAATCCCCTTTTTATACAATGTAGTATGATATATTGGGATCAAAATAAAATTTTTTTAGTTCAACCTGATTTAGATTGTAATTAAAATACTCTTTCAAAGCCTCACTTTCACCGGGCCAGTTTTCATTGTTGACTTCATCAAATGCAATTATTCCTCCTTTAACCACAAGCGGAGCAAGATATTTCAATGCCGCTTTTGTCGGTTCATACAAATCAAAATCCAAAAACAAAAGTGAAATTGTCAAATGCCTGTTTTTTTCAACAAACTCAGGTATTGTTTTTAATGCATCCCCCCTGATAAGTTTAATTTTATCAAACTGATTCAAAAATCTGTTTGAATCATATTCTTCAGTCAGAGAAAGACATTCTGAATAAACATCATAATCCTCCTCAAACCCGCCTTTTCTAAGCCTTGGATTTTCTATCTGAATACTAAGGTCCCGTTCGTCAATTGATGGAAATCCTTCAAAGGTATCAAACCCAATGATTTTTCTATGAATGGCATAGGGTTCAAGATTTGATGACAGTTTAGCCCATGAAAAAATCCCTCTCCCTTCATGAACACCGCATTCAACTATTGAACCCTTTATATCGATTATTTTTTTGAATAATTCGTATCTTGCAAGAAACCTTGCTAAATCCTGTCTTCTCACATATTTTTCAAAATTTTTAACTATATCTTCGCTTTTTATGCATCTGCTCATTTTAACCTCATATCCTCACCCGATTATAAATTTATCAATAAAATCGTTCTTTTTGTATTTTCTGTTTGCCCTGTACCCGAGAAGTTGGTTCCAATGCATACCGCCAAGCCCTGTACCCGGCCTTTTCAGCGTAAGATTATCCGGTGTGAAAACTTCTCCCTTCTCAATATCAGCAGCTGCAACAATGCTTTTTCTTGCAATTTTAATATTTTTTTTCTCAGATTCAGAAGGCTTCTTGACCCCATCTCCAAAAGCAGCTTCAATATTTCTTACCGACCTCACCATTTCCTTTAACGACTCAGGAGTAAGCGAAGCCTTATGATCAGGCCCTTCCATATCAGTATCAAGTGTAAAATGTTTTTCAATCACCTCTGCCCCAAGAGCTGCTGCTGCAATGGGAATTTCAATTCCAAGGGTATGATCTGAATACCCGACTTTTATTCCCGGAAATGCATTTTTTATTGTAATCATTGCTTTAAGGTTCACATCTTCAAAAGGTGTGGGGTATTCTGTATTGCAATGTAAAACTGTAATTTTTGAAATATCTGTTCCAGAAGCTGTTAAAAGACTTAAAGCCGCTTCAATTTCTCCAAGATTACTCATACCTGTGGAAAGAATGACTTCTTTATTTAGTTTTCCAATTTTTTCAAGATAAGGATAACTAACTATTTCACCTGATGGAATTTTTAATGGAAAAGCCTCAATTTGTGCAAGAAAATCTATTGATTCATTGTCAAAGGGACTTGCCATGAATTTTATTTTTTTTTCACGGCAATAATTACTTAGTTCAACAAATTCCTTTTCACCGAATTCAAGTTTTTTAAGCATTTCATACTGGGTAGTATTATTTTTATTCAGGTTTTTTTTCTGATAATCAGCCATATCAGCGTTTTTTGAAACAAGCTTGTCAGCCTTAAAAGCCTGGAATTTTACTGCATCTGCTCCGGCAACTGAGGCTTCGTCTATCATTTTTTTTGCTGTTTCAATATTTCCGTTATGGTTTACTCCGGCCTCTGCAATTATAAAAACTTTTGTTTTTTTTTCATCTGCCATGATCAGGATTCCGGTTTTAAATTTATTTAATGGATTTTATATCGGGATATCTTATAATTTTTTTTAATATTTTCTTTTTCATTCTATTTTTCTAAATCTCTAATATACTGCATTTTTTATTTCCTCCCAAATCTTTTGTTTCTTCATAATATATATTTTGTTAAATTTTATTGTTTTGAAATTCTGCCAAGAGAACAAAAAATTCCTAAAACACTTAAAACTGAAAAAACAATAAAACAAGTTTTCATACTCATCATAAATATCCCCCTTGTTTCATAGGACACTTCAGATGTTTTCATAAGAATAGAGAAAAAAAAGGTAATCAAAGTCATACTTACAAGCATCCCAAATGTTCTCATTGTTGCAACAAGGCTTGCTGCAAATCCATAATATTTTGATTCTACACTGCTCATTACAGCATTCATATTTGGAGATGAAAAGATTGAAAAACCAGTTCCCATTAAAACAAGAACCGCATAAATATTTATTACAGATGTTGATTCATTTATAAATGAACATAAAAAAAGTGCAAAAGCACAGACTGACATTCCAATTGTTGCAATTTTAGAAGATGAGAATCTATCAGAAAGCTTTCCTGCATAAGGCGACAAAACAGCCTGAATAAGAGGTTGAATTATTAAAACAAAACCTGCGTCCCTTGGTGAAAAGATTTTTATTTCTTGAAGATAAAGAGAAAATAAAAAAGTAGCTCCAAATGATGACGCATAATTTATCATTGTTGCAAGATTGCTTAATGCAAAAACCCTGTTATTTTTTAAAAGTGAAACATTAAGCACTGGCGAGTTTAAAAATGATTCAAAGACAAAGAACAAAACAAGTCCACATAGCCCCAAAATAAATACATAAATACCCCAGATTTGAGTTTCAATTCTTGCAGCACCAAAAATAAGTGCAAAAAGTGAAAACATATAAATTAAGCTCCCGATCCAGTCAAATTTTTGATTTTCAGCTTCTATCCATTCGCCTTTTAGCTTAAAAAAACTAAGATACAAAGCTGTAAGCTGAAAAGGGATTACAGCAATAAAAACAAGTCTCCAATCAATATAAGTTACAAAAAGACCGCCCAATACAGGCCCCAAGGAAAGGCCTGAATACACACAGGCAACTATTATGCCCATTGCCTTTCCTCTTTTATCTGATGGAAAAACTGAAGTTAAAATTGCAACACTTGTTGAAACAATAAGAGCAGCTCCTGCCCCTTGGAAAAATCTTGCAATAATAAAAAATTTCATGGAGCTGGAAAAAGGAATAACAAGAGTTGTTATTGTAAAAAGAAAAATTCCAAGTATATAAACTTTTTTTCTTCCTTTGATGTCGGCCATCCTTCCAACAGGGACAAGAAAAAGGGATAATCCAAGGATATAGGCTGTTTCAACAAGTCCAAGCTCAAAAGCCGAGGCACTAAATTCCCTTCCAATTGTAGGAAGGGCAATACTAACTGCTGACATCATATATGGAGTAAAAAACTGTACTATAGATACTATAAAAAGAGTTGTTTTTGGGTCTGATTTTTTATCTGACAAATGCCCCTCCATTTTTTTTTAAAAACTTTTAACATTTTTTATCTGGAAAAACCACTTATGTTGTTGTAGTGAGAGTCTGAATCTTTAAATGGTATTTTGATTTTTATAAAACAAAGAAATAATATGAAAATAAAACTGAAATTAATTTTTTTTTTAGTACTCTTACAAATTTTAATGTTTTCAATATTCAGAGTTGCAAGTTATATTTATCATTTTGATCTGTATGACAATCTCGATTCCTTCCATACAATTATAGCTTTTCTCGACGGAATAAGGTTTGATATTTCAATTCTTTTCACATTCTCAGGAATATTTTTATTGTTCATACTATTTCCTGTCAAAAAAACTGTTTATTATAAAATTTTACTTATTTTTCTGATTTTATTATTTAATATTTATTTTTTTATTCTTACTGCAGATATTTTATTTTTTGAAAATGTAAAAAGACATATTTCAGACGAAATAATTCTTATGAGTAATGATTTGTTTTTTTTCGTTAATTACATAAAAGGTAACTACTTATTTTATTTTATGATTTTTGTTCTGCTTTCTATAAATTATTATTCAATCAAAAAATTATTCCAGTGGACAAATCATAACCTCAACGGAAAAAAACAAAAAACAAATATGGTTTCTTTCATCACAGCAACCATTATTTTTATATTTGTTTCTATCTTCCTGATAAGAGGAACCCCTGACGGCAGGCCAATAAATATAATTGATGCTTTTTCTAAAGGTTCCAATCAATACGGGAATCTTGTTTTAAACGGAGTTTTTACGGCCTATCATTCATCAAGAGCATACAAGCCATCTTCAAAACAGCATATGAATGAAAAAATTGCTTTTGAAAAAGCATCAGAATTTATACTTGAAGATTATGAATATATTCCTGATAAGAACTATCCGCTTACAAAAAAATATAAACTTGTAAATTCAATGGAAGAAAAAAAATACAATATAGCAATAATTCTTCTTGAAAGCTGGACATGCAAATTTATTGATTCTTTTTCAGGAAAAAATTACAAAGTAACTCCAAATATTGACAAAATTTTTAATGAATCACTTGTATTTAAAAACTTTTATGCAAACGGGCAAAGAAGCATTTTTGGAATTACCTCAACCCTTGTGTCCATACCGCAAATTCATGGGCTGCCATATCTTGGCAAAGGCCTTGAAATTTCAAACATATTCAGGCCTGCAAAATATTTTAATTCAAAAGGCTACAATTCAATTGCAGTCCAGTCTTCTAAAAGAAGATCTTTCAGAGTTTCATCAATAGCAAAGGCTCTTGGATTTAAAGAATTTTACGGAATGGAAGACATTCCTGTTGTATTTGATTATGAAACAGATGAAACTCCAAATTTTGGCTGGGATTATGATACTCTTGATTTTTTATTCCATAACCTTGACTCATCCAAAAAGCCTTTTTTTTCATTTGTTTTTACAGGAACAACCCATGAAAAATATATTCTTCCCCATAAAAAATTTGAAAAATATCCCCACCAATCATATGGACTAAACGGATATTTAAACACACTTTTTTACAGTGATTATTCCCTTGGAGTTTTCTTTGAAAAAGCAAAAAAAACCGATTGGTTTAAAAATACAATTTTTATAATTACAGCAGATCATGCAATTGGCAAATTCCAGGAAAATACACTTGATGACAAATTTAAAATTCCCCTGCTTATTTATGCTCCATATATAATAAAACCTGAAATCTCAGATAAACTAGGATCCCAGGTTGATATAATACCTACAATACTTGACATTACAGGCTCAAATTCATCATTTGCAGGTATTGGAAAATCTCTTATGAAAAAATCAGACAAAAGATTTGCTTTTTTAAATAACGGAGGACTTATCACCTTTTTAACAGATCAAGGCAAAATTGACATTGCAGGAAATAAAATAATTGAAACTGATTTACAGGACAAAAATCAAATCAATTTTTTAAAGGAAACCTTTTTTGCAATTGATCAGTCAATTTATCAAAGTATAAAAAATAATAAATTTTATAAATCAGAATAAAATTAAATATAAATTAACAGCTCAAACAATAATTGGCCGAAAACAAGTTTTTTAAGTTAAAAAAGATGAAAACCTAAATTGAGCGATTTTCAAGTTTGCTGTATATACAAGGTCAAATTCTAAATCTAAGTCATAAATGAACAAAAAAGACCGTTTTATTTCAGGTGCAAAACTATATGCTTTGAATTTTATTGAATCTTAAGAGTTTTAATAAAATCCCTTGAACTAGAATTAATTTTTTCAAGATTTTGCCATAAAGATTCAATTTCAGGAAGAAGATGCCAGTCTTTTGGAAGTGTTGTAATGTTTTCGGCACCATTGATAAGTTTATAAAAATGAATTGTGCATCCTCTGTATTCTTCCTGATCATGACTCCATCTTGTAAACTGGCCAGGAAAAATCCCTGCAAGCTTCCATCCCCATACTTTTAAACACAAATACTGGGAAATATCATGCCAGGTTTCACAAAAAGCAGACAAATATTCTGCTCCTGAATAATCTTCAATATCTTTAAGATAATAAAGAACCATTGGAACAAGCTTATCTCCTGCACTGCCTTTTCTGTAATCAGGATGAATTCCGCCAATGGAAAATTCTATCTGAAGATTTTCATCGTCTTTTTTGTAAAGTGCTGCTCCTGCAAATTCATTGTTATTTTCCATATCAATTACAATTACCATGCAAAACTGTTTTGACTTTGAATCTGAATCAAAATTTTCCTTTAAAAGAACTTTGTCCTTATATTCTTCGGGGTAAAAAACCCATGAATACTGCTTTGATGAGCCGTAAAGCTCAGGATATGATTTTTTCCATAAAAGAGCTGCTTTTTCAAAGTCGTTTTCTGAAACAAATCGTGCACAAAATCTTGAATCAAGGGGATGATTTTCAAGATTTGGCCATAAAACCTTTTTATCTCCTATTTTTCTTGTTTCAATGTTTTTTGTCATATTTTTGTAGGATTTGATATCTGACATATCAAGCGTTTTCATGAAAACCTCCTGAATGGGAAAAAGGTAAGAAAAAAAGAAAGGAATAAATCTTAATTCGATTAAAAAATTATAACAAAAAATAATTTCTTAAAAAAGAATTTATTGGCTCCGGCAGAAACTTAAATCTGCCGGAGTTTAATCAAGAAATTATAACTAAATTTTTTAAAAGTCAGCTTAAGGATGTATTTGGAGCCATAACCCAGATTCCGCATGGACATGCTTCTGCACAAAATCCGCATCCTATGCATTTATCCGGGTCAGCAATGTATTCAAAAGAGTTATCTCCTTTATCAATCCTTGAAATGGCTCCCCTTGGACAAATAGTAACGCAAATTGAACAATCCCTGCATGTTCCACAGGATGCACACTGGTCTCCGCAGTCTTTTACCCCTGAATATCCTGTTTTTCTGGGGTCAAAATATGCAAGAGAAACCCTTGAAGTATCAATTACCTCTCTTATATCTTCTTCAGGGTCAATTCCAAGACAGTCTGAATCTATTGCTTCAACTGCTTTTCTTGCTGCTCCTATTGCATCTGTTAAAAGTCCTGGTTTTACAACATCTCCTGCTGCAAAAACAAAAAAATCAGATGTTCTTCCAAATTTATCAGTTTTAATTAAACCTTTTTCTGTTTCAATATTTTCAGGCAGAAATGAAAGGTCAGTTTCATCTCCAATTGCTGCAACAACCATATCTGCATCTAAAAATTCACCGCTTTCAAGTAAAATTCCTTTTTTGGTAACTTCCTTTGTAAAACAAGGCCATTTAAAAACTGCACCTGCTTTTTCAGCATCTTCTCTTTCAACTCCAAATGCAGCAGGCTTTTGAATATCAATAATTGTAATATTTGAAGCACCAAGCCTTTTTGCCTCTGTTGCAACGTCACAGCCTACATTTCCACCGCCTATAACCACTATATTTTTAAAAGGGTTAATTTTTTCATTTTTTGCATTTCTTAAAAATTCAAGTGAAGATACAATTCTTTCATTTCCCTTTACTAAAGGGATTCTTGGTTTTACAGTACCTGTTGCAATTATTACATAATCGTAATTATTTTTTAAATCTTCAAAAGTATTTTTATCTATTCTTTTTTCCATCTGAACATGGGGAATAAGTTTTTTTATTCTTAAAAGTTCAGCATCAAGTATATCCTTTGGTATTCTTGAGTTTGGAATTACAGATGAAATTTTTCCTCCAAGCTCTTTTTCAATGTCAAAAATAACAGCATCATGACCTTTCATTCTAAGCTGCCATGCAGCTGAAATTCCTCCGGGACCTCCTCCGATTACTGCAATTTTTTTATAATCATCCTTAAGCTCACAAACTGGTGTTTCAGCACCAATTGAAGCTTTTCCAAGCTCTTTTATATCTACAGCAGGAAGAGAATTTATTTTTTTTGTACAGGCATCCATGCAAAGATTTGGACAAAGATATCCGCATACAGCAGCAGGAAAAGGTGTATAATCCAGGGCAAGTTCAACAGCCTCATCCATTTTTCCCTCACGAATAAGCCTCCATCTTTCCTGAACAGGAATCCCGGATGGACACGCTCCCTGACACGGAGCCATATATTTTTTGTTTTCCCACAAAGGAACAAATCTTCTCCATTGTCCTGTTGCAATAACAGGAACCGGAGTTCTGTCAACTTCTTCAAGGTCTCCAATAAGACCGCCTTTTCCAAGCTCTTTATCCCAGACATGCTCAATAAAATGCTTCATTGAACGTCTTTTACCGTTTTTCTTTTCTCCTGGAGATTTTGCTTCAATAAGCTGCCAGTCTTCTTTTTTTAAAAGCTCATTTAAAATTTCTTTTTTATCAATTTTTTCTAAAAAATTTTTTAAATTTAATTCAAGCCATTCCCATTCCTTATCATTAATATTTCTAAGTTTTGCATCAGCACTTGAATAACCTTTGATTTTTCCCCTGAAAAAAACCTTTCCACCAACCATTCCAACAAGTGGACGATAACCAAGAATATTTTCTTTATCGCCAGGATTATAACCGCAGATTACAGCTTTTCCTCCTGCCATAAATTCACCGAAATAATCTCCTGTGGAACCTAACACCCAGAGTTCAGGGGGTTCAAATCTTGGGTTATGCTTTGTCATTGTCATGCCTCTTGAGCCTATATTTCCGGCTATCATGACTTTTCCCTGAGCCATGGCATTGCATACCCCGTTTCCTGCATTTCCCTTTACAACAATTTCAGCTCCTGCGTTGAGCCAGCCTACATCGTCTGATGCAGGGCCGTTTACCTCAATATATGTATTTGGAAAACCAAAACATCCTACTCTTTGGCCGCTGCTTCCAAAAATCTGAACATTTATCTTTTCAGAACCTGCCTTCCAGAGCCTTCCGCCTATTGCATGCTGTCCTGATGCATAAACTCTTAAATTTCTTTTGCCTGCTTCAACAGCATTTTGTATATTTTCTTCAAGGACACGGGATTCAAGTCTTAATCCTGATTCATCCTCGCCTTTTATTATAAAATAATTATCCAAACTCATTATTATCTCCCGAAATTATAAACATTCAGACAACATACTGAATACCCAGACGCTTTGCCGCTGCTTCATCGTCAATTCCAAGTGCATCTGACATTCCGATTGGAAGAGTTGTTGACCTTCCAAGGGGTGCAAGAATTTTCCTTAACTCAACATCAAATGAAACATACAAATCAACTAGCCTTTCAGCTACTTTTTCAGGGTCAAGCCTTCTGTAAAGTCTTGGGTCCTGGGAAGTTATACCCTTTGGACACTGGCCTATATTGCAGATATTGCATCTGTCTGTTTCTGAACCAAGACACCCTGCTGCTGCCTGCATTGCATATTTTCCAATCTGAACTCCGCTTGCTCCAAGCATGATAAGAGATGCTGCATTTGCTGCAAGGTTTCCGTTTTTACCTACACCTCCTCCTGCAAAAAGAGGAATTTCATTTTGTTTTCCAACTTTTACAAGGTTTGAATAGCAGTCTCTTATACTTGATGCTATTGGATGTCCCATGTGGTTCATTGAAACATCAAAAGCAGCTCCTGTTCCTCCGTCTTCACCGTCTATTGAAAGACCTCCTGCATAAGGATTTCTTGTAAGATTATTCATTACTGCAAGAGCAGTTGAAGTTGCTGAAATTTTTGGATAAACAGGCACCCTGAATCCCCAGGCCATGGAAAGGGACTGAATCATTTTTGCAACAGCTTCCTCAATTGAATATTTTGTCTGATGGGTCGGAGGTGAAGGAAGACTTATTCTTTCAGGAACTCCCCTGATTTGGGAAATAAGCCTGTTTACCTTGTGCCACATCAAAAGACCGCCGTCTCCGGGTTTTGCACCCTGACCGTATTTTATTTCTATGGCACAGGGGTCAACCTTCATTTCAGGAATAGCATGAATAATTTCATCCCAACCAAAATATCCGCTTGCTATCTGTAAAATAACATATTGAAGAAATCTTGACCTTAAAAGCCTTGGAGGACATCCGCCTTCTCCTGTGCATATTCTTACAGGCATATTAAGCTCTTCATTAAGGTATGCGACTCCCATCTGAAGTCCTTCCCACATTGGGGGAGATAACGCACCAAAACTCATTCCGCCTATAATTAAAGGATAAATTTCCCTTACAGGCGGCATCCATCCGTTTTTTTTCTGAAAATCAATTGATTGTTCAGGCGGAAGAATTCTTCCAAGAAGGGTTTTTACTTCAAATTCATGGCGTCCTGCATCAAGGGCCGGGTCAGTTAGCATGGAAATTCTAATAAATTTAATTCTGTCAAGAATTCCGGGGACACTATTTCTTCTTCCCCCTCTTTTCCTTGGAACTCCGCCTGTATTTGAATGATATCTTAATTTATCAGGTTCATCTGAGTGCATTGGAATTATTGCATTATTCGGGCATACAAGAGTACACATTCCACAGCCTATACACGAAAACTCAGGTTGTGTTTTCTGGGAAATTCCATAATAAACTGTTGTACCTGACTTGTTTTCACCTGGATTAAAAAGGTCAACTTTTATTTCTCTTTTTCTGAAAACTCCAAGTTCAATTGCCTTTACAGGACAAACTGTTGTGCATTGTCCGCAAAGTGTGCATTTATCCTTGTTCCAGTCTATCTGCCAGGGCAAATCCTTTATACTTAATTGGGAAGGACTAATTGGTCTGTCTGCCTGCATATTTTAACCTCCTCGCGGTTTTTATCTACTATTGCTGTATCTAAGTGCATGGGCTGAAAATCTTTTGATTTGTCCCTTTCAGGGATTGCAGAATCAAGTCCGCAAAGTTCTGAAGAAAAAGCAAAAATTCCTTTTCTTCCTCCTACAACACCGGGCCTTAATTTTTTCCTGTCCTGTGCCATAAACATTGTGCTGTCAGGCAAAGACCCTATTATACAGTTTGGGCCGTCTATTATAAGTCTTCTGCATGTTTGTTTAAGATGCTTTAAAAATTCCTGATTTGAATGCTTGTTCATATCATCATCACTTAAGGGAGTTATGATATGTTTATATGAATCAAGTCCAAGTCCGAGTTTTTCCATTGTATAATGTAAAATATGAACAAAAACTTCAGAATCTGACTGAAAACCGCAGTATCCTTCAAATCCTCTTGTGGACAAATATTCTTTTATTGGAACAAAGGCTGTATTTTCGCCGTTTGTCATTGTGGCATATCCTTCAACAAAAAAAGGATGGCAGGCATAAAGATTGATTGCATAGTTGGTGTTCTGCCTTCCCTGTGCCATAATTGTTCTGGCAAGGATTTCATCTGATGAGTCAAGCTTTAAATATTTTCCAACTTTTAAGGGGTCACCTATTTCTTTTATCATTACTGCATCAGGCCAGAAAGAAAAAACAATTATATCATCATTTTCCATTCCTGCCTGTTTAAGCTCAAGCCTTGTAAGCATTAAAAGATATTTTTTTTCATTTTCAGACATATCCCTCCATTCAGGCGGATAATTATATACCCTTATAAGATATGAATCCCTTTTTGGAATTCCCTCGCATGGAGTTTCAAGGGTATTTATTCTGTAATCATAAACAGCCTGAAAATTTTTTTCTTTCATAATATCATCAAGAAGGTTAAGGCCATTTTTCGTAAAAATACCTGAAAGAATGGGAAGGTTTTCAAATTCCTTAAATTTTCCTCCAAGTTCCCTTAAAAAAAGTCCTACTCCTGAACCATCATGTCCTTCTCTCATTACATCCAGTGCTTTTAAAGCCTCAAACGGAGAAAGAGGTTTTGTACTTGTTAGAGAAAACAATCTGCACATATTTAAAAACTCTCCTGAAAAATTGCCTGCAAAGGCTTTATTTTTCTGTTATAGTTTAGCTTAGCAGCTGAACGAAAACGGCCTTTTTTGTCCATTTCTGCGTCAGATTCAAAATTTAATCCTCAAAATACTAAATGTATTCCTGCGGTTAAATTTTTCATCTTCCTTGAACTGAACAAAAAATTCTCGTTTTCGGCCAATAACTAATTTGAAACATTTTCTAAAATCATTTAACAAACCCATACTTTGCAATTAGTGTGCCTATAATTTTTTCCAGTAAAATCAGGACATACAAAAACTTAACAATTACAATTTTGAAATAAATAGCTATTTTTTTACAAATTTGTCACAAAATGAAATTAAAACCAGCTTTCTCAAAACCTCAAAAACAGGGAGATACAAATGCAGACAAAAATTACAAAATTGCTTGGAATAAAATATCCAATAATTCAGGGAGGAATGCAGTGGGTCGGAACACCTGAACTTGCATCTGCTGTTTCCAATGCCGGAGGACTTGGAATGGTTACAGCTCTTATTAATCCTACTCCTGAAGAAGCCTTAAAGGAAATAAAAAGAGCTCTTGATATGACAAAAAATCCAATCGGGGTAAACCTGACAATTCTTCCAACCCTAAAACCTGTTCCATACAAGGAATATGCAAAGGCAATTGTGCAGTCAGGCGTAAAAATTGTTGAAACAGCAGGGAAAAATCCTGAAGAAGTTATGCCGATTTTTAAAGATGCACAAATTAAAGTAATTCACAAATGCACTTCAATTCATCATGCAAAAAAAGCTGAAGAGCTTGGATGCAGTGCAGTAAGCATTGACGGATTTGAATGTGCAGGACACCCTGGTGAAGACGATATTCCAGGACTTGTACTTATCCCAAGGGCAAAAGATGAGCTTAAACTTCCAATAATTGCATCAGGCGGTTTTGGGGACGGGAGAGGACTTGCAGCAGCTCTTTGCCTTGGAGCAGAGGCTGTAAACATGGGAACAAGATTTCTTGCCACAAAAGAAGCTCCGGTTCATGAAAATGTAAAAAAAGCACTTATTGCAGCAGATGAAAAACAAACCAAACTTATTTTCAGAACACTTAATAATACAGCAAGAATTTATAAAAACAAAATTGCAGAAGAAGTTGTTGAAATGGAAAAAAGAAATGCCTCAATAGATGAGCTTGCTCCACTTGTAAGCGGCATGAGGGGCAAAAAAGTATTTGAAAGCGGAGACCTTGATTACGGCGTCTGGACAGCAGGAATGGTTGCAGGAATTATAAAAGATATACCTTCAGTTGAAGAACTTGTAAAAAGAATAGTTCTTGAGGCTGAAAACATTATAAAAACAAGACTTATGAGTATAATTGAGAATTGATTTATCAAGTTCCCTGAATAATACCGGATTTTTTCAGTTTTAAGCTAAACAATAATTGGCCTGAAACTAAAATTTTTTATTCAGTTAAAGTTAAAAATTTAACCTCTAGGACAGATTAAAGATTTTGAGGATTAAATTTTTTATCTGTCTTTAAAATAGACAAAAAACAATTTTTATTAATCAGCAAAACATTGGTAAAAATAAAACCCGGCTCCATAAATATAAAGCCGGGTTTAATATTATAAAAAGCTTGAAAACTTTATTTTTAAGCTAATTAACCTTTAATAATTGCCTTTGCAATTTCATCACCTGCATCGCCAACAAAAGGAATTTTTGTTTCACGCTCTGTTTCCCTGTTTCCAGATACAATATCATCCCTTGAGATTTCACTGATATTAAATTTTCTTGCTCCTGCAAGAAGCTGCTGAAGTCCTGCTGCAAGCTTGTCTGCAAGTGTCCAGATAGCCATTGCACCATATGGAATATTTTTCATTTCATCAGCACCTAGTTTTGCCTGGATATCATAGTATCCTGCAAAAATTTCTTCTGCTTTATTTCCTATATCTGAAACAGTTTTTGGAAGATGTTCCCAGTTTCCGTTTACAGCTTCTCTTCTTTCAGGACGTAAAACTCCTTCAATGTTTGAACCAAGGAATCCAGGAATCATAAGAGATCTACCCATGCAGATCATTTTTGTATATGGAGCACCAAGTGCAAGGCCTTTGAAAATACTGTCTTCAAGAGCAAAACCGCCTGCAAATGAAAGATCAGTTGTATTTTTTCCGGCTGCTGCAAGCATTGAAGTATATTCATATGCCTTTGCATGTAAAATTGGAGAAGGAACACCCCAGCTCTGCATCATGTTCCATGGACTCATTCCTGTTCCGCCGCCTGCTCCGTCAATTGTAAGAAGGTCAAGTTTTGCTTCAGATGCAAACTTGATAGCCATTGCAAGGGCTTCCATTCCATAAGCACCTGTTTTAAGAGAAATTCTCTTGAATCCAAGACCTCTTAAATATTCAATATTTTTCATAAAGTCTTCTCTAACCTGGTCAACATTACTTAAATTTGTTGCTCCAAGCCTGCTGTGACGTGCAAAAGACTTTATTGAACCGTTTTTAAATGCTTCTTCAACAGAAGCTTTATCTGGATCAGGGTCAACAACATAACCTCTTGCCTTAAGGAACTTGGCATAATCAAGGCTTTTTACCTGGATTTCACCGCCGATATCCTTTGCACCCTGTCCCCACTTAAGTTCCATAATTACTTTGTCGCCGTATTTATTGGCAATATATTCAGCAACTCCGTTTCTTGCGTCTTCCACGTTCATCTGAACAATGATTGCACCGTAACCGTCATTGTATCTAAGGTAAGTATCAATTCTTCTGTCAAGTTCAGGAGCTTTTACAATTTTACCATTTTCAAGAACAGACTCTCTGTCAACACCAACAACATTTTCACCAACAACAACAGGTGCACCAACAAGAGAACATCCAATTGCAAATGAATCCCAGTATTTTGCAGCAATAAAAGTTGAACCAAGAGCACCTGTCATAATAGGCATTCTTACTTTAGTCTTTATTTCCTTGCCAAATTCGTTTTCAAGGGAAACATTTGGGAAAATACAGTCATCAGGATCATTTGAAAGACCTGGTGCCATACCTTTTGAACCATAGGCATAACCTTGAATTCTAAGTGCATTATAGGAAATTCCAGTATGTGTGATATTGTTTGCACCGGCTGTAACAACACCAAAATCTCTAGGATAGAGAAGTTTTCTTCCTACCATTGAAGACATCCATGTTTCGCACTTTCCTGTACAATCAGCACGACAAAGTGTACAAAGACTTGATTCAGCTGGATTTCCTCTGTTTGCAGTACCAAGAACATCATTACCCTTATTAAAACGCAGCATACTCATAAAAAGCTCCTTCAAAATATTTTTTTGTAAATTTGTTGTAAAAAATTTTATGGAAGTTAAGCAGAGTATTTTAATAGAATCAAGTTTTTTTTATGACTAATTTGTTATTTATTTTTAAGTTTATTACAATTTTGTATTTATTTTATATGCAAAACATTTTCTTACTTTTTTGAAATAAAACTTTTCACCCAAATATAGATACACATAACCAAACTCACAAGATAAACATTTGAATTTAAAATATATTTTTATTTAGCATGCAAGCATATTCATGCCGCACACGTTAAAAATCAAAAAAATTAGAAAAAAAATTACAATTTTGAAATATTACAAAAAAGGTAATATTTTAAACCCGATTTTTAATTAATTTTATAATGATAGATTTTTTTAAATTTTTATTTTTTCAAGGGGAGCTTAGGCGTCATTTTTTTAATTAAAAATAAAAAAGGAAAGGCTGTTTCAGACCTTTCCCAAAAAAATAAAAAATTTTTAACTAAAAAACATTATTTTTTAAAAAAACAGGCAGTTATTACATAAAATAAATTACACATTAAACCTGAAATGGATAACATCTCCGTCTTTTACAACATATTCTTTTCCCTCAATTCTCATTTTACCCACTTCCTTTATTTTAGCCTCGGTTCCAAGCTCAAAAAGATCATCGCATGAATAAATTTCAGCCTTGATAAAACCCCTTTCAAAGTCACTGTGAATAATTCCTGCTGCCTGGGGAGCCTTGATTCCGGTTTTAAAAGTCCATGCTTTTACTTCCTTTTCTCCGGCAGTAAAATATGTTGAAAGTCCAAGAAGATGAAAAACAGCCCTTATCATTTTTGAAAGACCGGATTCTAAAAGCCCCATATCCTTTAAAAACTCACGTCTTTCCTCTTCATCTCCAAGGGTTGCAATTTCAGCCTCAATTTTTCCGCTTATAACAACAACTTCAGAATTGTCCTTTGCTGCAAGTTCCCTTACTTTTTTTACAGATTCAGGTTCTTTTTCAAGTCCTGATTCATCAACATTGCAGCAGTATAAAACAGGCTTCATTGTAATAAGGTGAAGTTCTTTTAAAGCTTCAGCTTCTTTTTCATTTAATTCAACTGATCTTGCAGGACGGCCCTGCTCAAGGGCTGCAGACACCTTTTCAAGAACAGGCTCTATAAATTTTGCCTTGTCAGATATTTTCTTGTCCTGATTTTTTTTCATTTTTGGAAGGTTTACAACCCTTTTTTCAACAGTTTCAAGGTCTGCAAGTGCAAGCTCTGTATTTATAACCTCTATATCATCTGAGGGATCAACTTTTCCGCTTACATGGGTAACATCATCATCTTCAAAACATCTTACAACATGCAAAATTGCACCAACCTGTCTTATGTTTCCAAGAAACTGGTTTCCAAGGCCTTCACCTTTTGATGCACCTTTTACAAGACCTGCAATATCAACAAATTCAACACTTGCAGGAACAAGTGATTTTGGATTGAATATTTTTGCTATTTTATCAAGCCTTGAGTCGGGAAGATTTACAATTCCAATATTTGGTTCAATTGTACAAAAAGGATAATTTGCAGCTTCGGCAGGTGCAGAAGTTAAAGCTGAAAAAATAGTTGATTTACCTACATTGGGAAGCCCAACAATACCGCAGTTTAACATTATAAAAAAAATCTCCTGTATTCTTATTTTAAAAATTATAATTTTTACAAACTTTGAATAATAAAAAATTTATAAAATATTTGCCATGAAAAAATAAATCTTCTATAAACTAACAAAATTGTAACACTTTTATGGAGAAAAAATGCCTGTGACACAAGAGCTTGAAATTTTATACGATATTTCCCAGACACTTAACAAGTACACAGACCTTAAAAAATCCCTTTATGAAGTAATGGCAATTCTTGCTGAAAAAAAAGGAATGGTCAGGGGAACTGTAACAATTTTAAATAAGTCCAAAAGGGAAATTGAAATTGAAGTAGCCCACGGCCTTTCCAAAACTGCAATGGAAAAAGGCAAATATTTTCTTGGTGAAGGGATAACAGGCTCTGTAATTGAATCAGGCGAACCAATTGCCATCCCAAAAATCAGCCAGGAACAAAAATTTTTAAACAGAACCCAGGCAAGGCAAAATGAATCTGAAGTTTCATTTTTCTGTGTACCAGTAAAAAATCAGGAAATAGTTATAGGAGCCTTAAGTATTGATAAGCCCTACTCTCCTGAATATAAGCTGGACGAAGGCATTTTTTTTCTTTCAGTAGTTGCTGCAATGATTGCAAGACAGGTTATAAACCTTGAAAGAATAAGATCTGAAAAAGAAAAACTCAAACTTGAGAACTTAAGGCTTCAGGGAGAACTTGAAGATAAATACAGCTTTTCACAGATAATTGGAAATTCCAATAAAATGAGGGAAGTCTATAAAATGATTTCCCAGGTTTCAGGAAGCAATGCAACAGTTTTAATCAGAGGCGAAAGCGGTACAGGAAAAGAACTTGTTGCAAACTCTATCCACTATAACAGCCCCAGAGCTGAAAAGCCTTTTATAAAAATAAACTGTTCTGCACTTCCTCCAAATCTCATTGAAAGCGAACTTTTCGGCCATGAAAAAGGATCTTTTACAGGTGCAATAAATCAGAAAAAAGGAAAATTTGAACTTGCAGATAAAGGTACAATTTTTCTTGATGAAATGGGATCTGTTGATCCTTCAGTTCAGGTAAGACTTTTAAGGGTTTTACAGGAAAAAAGCTTTGAAAGAGTTGGAGGCAACAAAACTATAAATGTGGATGTAAGGGTAATTGCAGCAACAAACAGAAATCTTGAAGACGCAGTAGAAAAAGCTGAATTCAGAGGAGACCTTTATTACAGATTAAATGTTTTTCCAATTTTTCTTCCTCCATTAAGAGACAGAAAAACAGATATTTTGCTTCTTGCAGATCATTTTCTTATAAAATATTCAAAGGAAAACAACAAGGAAATCAAAAGGCTTTCAACACCTGCAATTGACATGCTCATGGCATACCACTGGCCTGGAAACGTAAGAGAGCTTGAAAACTGCATTGAAAGAGCAGTTCTTTTAAGCGAAGAAGGCGTAATTCACACCTACCATCTTCCGCCGACAATACAAATGGGAGATTCTACTGACACTCTTCCCTCTGCATCACTTGAAGAAGCTGTTGAAACTGTTGAGCGTGAAATGATAATTGACTCCCTTAAAAACAGCAAAGGAAATGTTACAAAGGCAGCCGAACTTCTAAAAACAACTGTAAGAAAATTTTCATACAAGGCAAAACTTTACGGAGTAAATTACAAGGACTACAGATAAAATCCAGCCTTAATTTTTAATTTCACATAACTTTTTAAGCTCAATATCTTATTATATTGAGCTATTCTTTATTTAAAACTACTATCCTTATAAAAAAATCAAGACAAACTCAAAAAACACTGTTTAATCAGGTTAATATAAAATTCAAGTTAACTTTACTTTACAAAAACAAGTTAAGTATATTAATAACTGACTTAGCTCACTTAAACATCGTTTTTTTTGATTTTTTACAGGAGGGGTAAGTTTATGAAATTAAGGTTAAGAGAAAGACTGCTTTTGCCAGTGCTTTGTCTAATTGTCCTTGGCATGGGAATTACCATTGTTATTTCAAGCAGATATGCAAAAAATTCAATTTACCAGATAACAAAAAACAATATGGTTCAAACAGTTGAAAATGTTGTCCAAAGCTTAAATGCATGGCTTATGAAACAGCACGCAGCAATTTCAACAATGTCTGAAATAAGAACATTTATTAATTGTATTGATGAATCAAAAGCTGAAAATGAAATTATTGAAACAGCAAATAAAAGGCTTAAAATTTTCAATTCAAAGCACAATGACTTTGAAGCTCTTTTTATTGCAGGCAAAGACGGAAAAATAAAAGCATCTTCACTTGGAAATTCATCTACAGCATCAATAAATATTTCAGACAGACCTTACTTTAAAGAAGCCATGACCGGAAAAACAGTTTTCTCAGATGCAATAATAAGCAGACAGTCTGGAAGCGTTGTTTTTACAATTACAGCTCCACTTGAAAATAATGGAAAAATTTTGGGGGTTTTAGGCGGAACCGTAAAAATTGACGGATTTACAGATCATTTGAATAATATAAAAATAGGTAAAACAGGCTATATTTTTATATGCAAAAGCGATGGAACAGCAATTTACCATCCAGACAAAAAACTTGTACTTAAAGCAAGTCTTTCAGGTTATGACTGGGGTAAAAAAATGATCAGTGAAAAATCAGGATACATGGAATATGACTGGGGAAAAGTTCCGACTATTTCAGTTTTTAAAAATTCAGAACTGACTGACTGGCTTGTAATCTCAAGAGTTTCACCCGATGAAATATTTGAATCATCGAAAAAACTTCAAAAATTAAACATAATTATTGCACTAACAACAATAACAGCACTTTCTATTGCAATTATTCTTTTAACTAAATTCATTATTTTAAAGCCTGTTAATCTTGCTCTTTCATTTGCAAAAGAAATAGCTTCCGGAAATTTAAAGGCAAGTGTTGAACTTAAAAGAAATGATGAGCTTGGCGATCTTGTATCATCTTTAAACGGTATGGGTGAAAAATTAAGGGATATGTTCAAAATTGACAGTTTAAGGGAACTGGTTGAAAAATTGTCAAAAGATTCTTCAAGCCTTAATGATATTTCAAATAATATGAGCAATGATATAAAAAATGTTTCACAAAAATCAGGTGAAGTATCTGAAAAATCAGTTAATATGAATGAAAATATAAAAATTGTCTCAAAAGATCTTGAAGAAAGCTCAGAAAGTATGGCTTCAGTTGCTGCCGGAGCTGAACAAATGACATCTACCATAGAAGAAATTGCTGAAAATACAGAAAAAACTGGAAATATTACAAAAGATGCAGTTGAAAAAACAATGTCTGCATCCCATAGAATAAATCTTCTTGGCGAAGCAGCAAAAGCAATTGGTGCAGTTACTGTAGTTATAAAAGATATTTCAGAGCAGACAAATCTTCTTGCACTTAATGCAACCATAGAAGCAGCACGTGCCGGAGAGGCAGGAAAAGGTTTTGCAGTTGTTGCCGGAGAAATAAAGGAACTTGCATCCCAGACTGCAAAGGCAACAGCTGATATTGCAGAAAAAATAAAAAACATTCAGGATTCAACCAATATTACGGTTTCAGATATAAATGAAATTGGTTCAACAATAAAAGATATAGACTCATTTGTAACTTCAATTTCTGCTGCCATAGAAGAGCAGTCTGTTACAACAAAAGAAATAGCAGAAAGCGTAAACAAAACTTCAATAAAAATTTCCAATGTTTCTGAAAAAGTAATGCACAATTCCAAAGCAGCTACTGAAATTACAAAAGAAATTGAAGAAGTTACAGACATAAATTCCAAGCTTGATAAGGGAAGCCTTGTTGTCAGAAAAAGTTCCCGTGAACTTGCAGGTCTTGCTGAAAATTTAAGTAAAATTGTAGCTCAGTTTAAAATTTAAAATAAACCTAAATTGAGCGATTTTCAAATTTGCTGCTTTAACGTCAAATTGTATCAGGCCATACTTTTGCTATGCCTGATATAATTTAACCCATAAGATGCGGATAAATTGGAAAGCCTGCATGGTTTCATGTTTTTAAATGTAATAAGCTTAAATCATTGAAAATTTATTAATTTAAAAATATGAAACGCTCAATTTAGGTTTAAAAAAATTTTTTAATTTTATCCGTGTAAAAAACTCCAATCTCAAAAATCATGGTTTTGTAAAATAAATGTAACATCCAATTAAGTTCTGTATTTTAAGTGCTGGTTAATTTATCAATTAATATTGGAAACAAATTAAAACCTGAATTTTAACTTCAGAATACTAAAATATTTTCAAGATAAATTTTTAAAAGGAAAAAAACATGGCCTTGAAATCAACCGAAGTATTTAATTTTTATTCACATCTTGCAGGTGTGGTTGCAGCTGCTGCCGGCTCAGTTTTTCTTGCACAAAAAGCCGGCTCAAATGCTTCAGCACTTGTGGCATGCATGACTTACAGCATCTCTGTTATATTTCTTTTTTTGGCAAGCTCGCTTTATCATGCCTTTAAAAAACAGGAAAATGAACTGTCTTTCTGGAGAAAAATGGACAGACTTGCAATTTTTTTCATGATTGCAGGAACTTACACGCCTGTATGTTATTTTTGCCTTGAAGGCACCTGGAAATGGTCAATGATTTTTTTGCAGTGGGGACTTGTAGGTTTTGGAGTAATTTCCCAGCTTTTTTTCCCAAGGGCTCCAAGGGTGTTTTATGCTTTTGTATATCTTGCAATGGGATGGTCTGCAATTTTTCCAATAAATCAGATTCTTGCAAACATGAGTCAAGTTCAGCAAAATCTTTTATTTTCAGGAGCTGCTGCATTTACAGCAGGCGGAATAATTTATGCCTTTAAAAAACCTGATTTTGCTCCGGGCTTTTTTGGATTTCACGAACTTTTCCATGTAATGGTTCTTATTGGAGGAGTATTTCACTACTCCATGATTTACAGCCTTTTTAACAATTTCAATCCACTCATAAATTAATCACATATTAAAAGATACAAAAATGAACCAGACAAGTTTTAAAAAAATTTCAGATTATAAAGAACTTATAAAAAAAGAAGTTCTTCTTTTCAAAAAAGACTACAATGCTTTTTTTAAGATAAATCAGTCAAAACCAAAAAAAATTGGAAAACCATTTCTTTTAAAAAATAAATTATCCAATACAGGAATTTTACTTATTCATGGATTAATGGCAGCACCCGAAGAAGTAAGGGAAATTGGGGAAATTTTTCATTCAAAAGGATACAGCGTTTATGCTCCAAGGCTTGCAGGACATGGAACATCGCCAAAAGATCTGTCATCAAAAAAATACAGCGACTGGATAGAATCTGTTGATAAAGGCTATGAAGTTATAAAAAATATTTGCGACAAAATAATTATTGCAGGTTTTTCAACAGGTGGCGGAATTGCACTTCATCAGGCTTTAACCAAACCTGAAAAATTTGAAGCTGTTATTTCAATTAGTGCTCCTCTTAAATTCAAGGGTTTTTCTTTTCATTTTACTGAAATTGTCAATTACTGGAACTTACTGGCCCAAAAAAAAGGAATAAATAAATTTAAAAAAATTTATGTAACAAATCATCCTGACAATCCCCATATAAATTATACAAGCTGTCCAGTATCTTCCATTAAGGAAGTAAGAGCATTAATGAAAAAAGTTTACAAATCTCTTCCCATGCTTTCCATACCTTCACTTATAATTCAGGCAAAAGATGATCCCAAAGTTGATGGAAAAAGCGGAAGAAAAATATTTGCAAAAATAAAAAACAAATATAAGCAATACCAGGAAATTGATTTCAATAAACACGGAATTGTAAGGGGAAAAATTAAAAATAAAGTTTATGAAGGAATTGATAAATTTCTTAATTCCATTTTAAGTTAAACTCACAAAAAAAGAGCTTTCTGTTTTTATCAGCTAAGCTCTTTTTTTGAAAAATTTAAGTTTTTTAATGGGCACAGACTGTGCATTTTAAATATGATTTTGCAGGCAAATCCTTAAATACACTTACGCCGGCTCCTACAACACTTCCTTCTCCGATTCTCACATCATGCTTGACCATTGCATTGCTTCCAAGAAAAACTCCGTTTTCAAGTTTTGATTCACCATTAAGAACAGCTGCAGTAGAAATATGGCAATAATCCCCAAGCTTTACATTGTGCTCAATAACAGCTTTTGTATTTATTATGCAATTCATTCCAATACTTACTCCTGCTGAAATAGTTGCTGTATGTCCAACAATTGTTCCAGCCCCGACTCTTGAATGCTTTGAAACATATGCAATAGGAGAAATAACAGTTGCAAGCCGTCCTCCAAATGCAGATATCATTTCAGCAAGCTGTCTTCTTTTTTTTGAAGTTTTTATCTGACCCATTGTAATCAGAAAATAATTGTCAGTTCTTGCATATTTTTTTATTTCTGAATCATCTCCTATAATTTCATAGCCAAGTACTTTTTCTCCTACTCTTTCGGGAACATCAATTATTCCTCCAATTTTATACTTATCTTCCTGTTCAATTATGTCTATTGCAGAAACGCAATGCCCCCCGCCTCCAACAAGATAAATTGTCTTTTTCATTTAATTTTCCTCCGGTAAAATGCCTGGAAGGTTAATATTGATTTAACTTTATTTTGTATACCAGCGAAATGCTCTGATTTCCAGCCTATTTCTTAATATAAATGATTTTTTTGGATTTTTTTTAAAAAAAACATACTTTATCCAAGCTTTTCACGAATATTCACGTTTGCCATAACTTGTTTACAGCTTTAACGGACAAATAAACACAGTTCATCCAAATACTGAATTTTTGATTTACAAAATTTAGTATCTAAGTTTGCAATAAAATTTATTTATGCAATAATTCCATACATTAAAAAATAAATCTCAAGACTTTTTCATTTCCATTTATTGTATTTTATTTATTTTAGATAGTGATTGGCCGAAAATGAGAATTTTTTGTTCAGTTCAAGGAAGATAAAAAATTTAACCGCAGGAATACATATAGTATTTTGAGGATTAAATTTTTTATCTGACGCCCAAATGGACAAAAAAGGCCGTTTTCGTTCAGCAACTAGATATGCTTTGTTTTTTTAGGCCTCATTTAAAAAGCCTTTAAACCATAGTAAAAAACATACAAACCATCCATCATTTTTAGCAATCTAGATTAATCTGCTGATTTTTTAATAAATACTTCAATATTGAAGTTAAGATATCTTGCTGATATAAATTCAATAAAAAACATAAAATAAAAGAGGATAAAATGAAATATCCATACGGAATATCAGATTTTAAAAAAATTATTGAAAACAATTATTTTTACTGCGACAGAACAGATAAAATACCTTTGCTTGAAAATTCACAATCACAGCTTTTTATAAGGCCAAGGCGTTTTGGGAAAAGTCTTTTGCTTTCAATGCTTGAAAATTATTATGATGTTGCAAAAAAGGATGATTTTCAAAAAATATTCGGACATTTAGAAATTGGGAAAAACCCTACTCCATACAGAAATTCTTATTTTATTTTGAGGTGGGATTTTTCCTCTGTTGATGCAACAGGTGATTTTAAAAATATAAAACAGTCTTTATTTGACAACATAAACAGCAGTATAGAATTTTTTATAAGTTACTACAAAATTCACGGATTTGATTTCAGCAGCATCAAAATTAATCCCAATAATGCAATCTCCTCAATCAATTCTCTTTTAAGTGCTGCAATCACATTTGGCCACCCTGTTTATCTTTTAATAGACGAATACGACAACTTCGCAAACACAATAATGATGTCTTCTGCAGATAAAAAACAGGAATATGAAAAAATTGTAAATGAAGAGGGAATTTTAAGAACTCTTTTTAAGGCAGTAAAGGCATCAACTTCTCAAAACATGTTTGACAGGGTTTTTATTACAGGTGTTTCACCAGTTGTTTTAAGTGATATTACAAACGGTTATAATGTTGCTGAAAGTATATATTTTCTTCCAAAATTCAATGACATGTGCGGATTTACAGAAAGTGAAGTAAAAAAAGAAATTGAAAATATTGTAAGTAAAAACAATCTTCCATATGAAAAAATTAATG
>Ga0265295_1001818_pt1 | contig 36309 bp, 38 predicted proteins | sample Munlansysbiofilm_FD_192503 | JGI IMG/M metagenome (GOLD analysis project Ga0265295, IMG submission 192503) | Leachate microbial communities from a municipal landfill in Southern Ontario, Canada - Methane capture system biofilm | ecosystem: Engineered > Solid waste > Landfill > Unclassified ... | reverse complement strand
GACCCGATGGGCAGTGTGCTTGCCGGCTGTGCCGACCAGCCGGGGCTGGCGGTGCATGTATTGGAAAAAGGCAGGCTGCAACAGGTCAGAAGTATTCTGCCTTGCCTTGAAAATAGACGGTTTTAAGGTAAACGTAATTTTTACAGTAAGCCCAAATGTTGGGTTTTGGTGTAATAATAAATTTAACTTTATTTAAAAAAATATCTTTAATTTTAAATGTAATTGAAAAAGGCCGGTGCAAGACCGGCCCTTTTTCTGGCAGAGGCCTTATCGGCCTGGCCTGCTAGGGCTTATTTAACTTTCCTGTTTGCTTTTCAGGCGTTCGGGTTCGTATTCACCCCAAAGCACATTCAGGATGGCCAGGGCGATGGCAAACCCAAGGCCTAATGTCCAGGCAAAATACCACATAGTAAACTCCAGTAAAAATATAGTTTAGTAAACGGAATGTTTATTTTCACGGATATAGGCCGTGGTTACTTTTCCTCTCATGATGCTGTAAGCCCAGCGAGTATATAACACAATGGGTGGCATGAAGATAACGACTGCAATCAGCATGACAAACAGGGCGAAATGGCTGGAAGAACTGTCCCAAACCGTCAGGCTTGAAGCCAGATGGCTTGATGAAGGCATCATGAACGGGAACATGGAAACACCAGCAGTACCAATAACACCTGTAATGCCCAGCGCGGATACAAAGAACGCCGCAAAGGTTTTGCCTTTTTTGGCCAGCCATACGGCCCCCAGAATACCCACATAGCCCAGGACTGGAACCAGAATGGTTAAGGGCCAGCGTTGGTAGTTGGCCAGCCAGGCACCGGTTTCACGCACGACTTCTTTGGTTAAGGGGTCGGGGCTGGCAGCCAGGTTGACGACAGAGCTAATGCGATAGCCGTCAATGCCGAAGGCCACCCAGATTCCGGCCAGGGTAAAACAAACTACCGTAACCAGGCCACTGATAGTCATCCATGATTGCGCGCGGGAATAGATCGGGTCTTCGGTGCGGTGCATGAGGTAAATGGCACCGTGGAAAGTGACCATGGCACTGGCAACAACACCGCAAAGCAGGGCGAAGGGGTTAAGCAGGGCCCAGAAACTACCTGAATAAACAGGGTTAAGGGATTGGGTGTATTCAAAGGGCACGCCAAGCAACAGGTTGCCAAAGGCCACTCCAAAAATGACCGGAGGAATGAAACTACCTACAAAAATTCCCCAATCCCAGGTTTTGCGCCAGGTGGGATTGCTTAATTTACTGCGATAGTCAAAACCGACCGGGCGGAAAAACATGGCCCATAACACTGCCATCATGGCCCAGTAAAAGCCCGAGAATGCGGAAGCGTAAATCATGGGCCAGGCCGCAAAAATGGCACCGCCGGCTGTAATGAACCAGACCTGGTTGCCATCCCAGTGAGGAGCGACCGTGTTAATGATGGCACGGCGTTCTTCATCGGCTTTGCCTACAAAAGGAAGCAGTGTGCCTACGCCCATGTCATGGCCGTCCATGATGGCAAACCCGACAAGCAGGACGCCGATGAGTAGCCACCAGATGAATTTCAGAATTTCATAATCAATGAGGTTTTCCATAGTGTTGGCTCCTTAGTGTTGAGGCTCATGGGCATAACGGCTGGTGCCCAGGGAACCAGGGCCCTGCTTGGCGAAACGGATCATGAGATACATTTCAACAATGAGCAAAATGGTGTAGAAAGTGATGAATCCGATGAGAGAACCATACACGGAGCCGGGACTGAGCGAAGAAACCGATATGGTGGTGGGCAGGACGCCATACACTGTCCAGGGTTGACGGCCGAACTCGGCCACGAACCAGCCCATTTCGCAGGCGAGCCAGGGCAATGGCAGAGAATAAACCAGCAATTTCAGCAACCATTTTTTCTCGGCAAAGTTACCTTTGAGGGTAGCCCAGAAAGTGACGGCAAATACGAAGAGCAGGAAAAAGCCCAGGCCGACCATAATGCGGAATGTCCAGAACAGGGGCTTGACGGCAGGAATGGTGTCTTTGGCAGCCAGGGTAATCATTTCTGGCGTGGCCAGCGAGACATCATCGGAGTAGCGTTTAAGCAGCAGGCCAAAACCAAGGTCGTCCTGGTGTTTCAGGAAAACTTCCATGGCTTCAGGGTCATCACGGTTGATACGCAGTTTGTCCAGGGCAACGACTGCATGTTGGCCGGACTCGATGCGAGCGTGGTTTTCCTTGAGGATATCGTGAATGCCAGGCATGGTTTCGGTGGTGGAGCGGGTACCAATCAGGCCCATGACCCATGGGATTTGAATAGCCCAGTCATTTTTCATTTCCTCATCATTGACAGAGGCAATAATGGAAAAGGGGGCAGGCGCCGGTTCAGTTTCCCACATGGCTTCAATGGCGGCCATTTTGGTTGTTTGGGCTTTGCCAATAGAATAGCCTGATTCGTCGCCAAGAACGATGACGGACAGGATAGAGGCAATACCAAAAGCCGCGGCAATACGGAAACTGCGTTTGGCAAACTCAACGTCTTGCTTTCTGAGCAGATACCAGCTGGAAATGGCCAGCACAAACATGGATGCCGTTACATAACCGGCTGAAACCGTATGCACGAATTTGTTTTGGGCTTCGGGGTTGAGAACAACGGTCCAGAAATTGGTCATTTCCATACGCATGCTTTCAAAATTGAATTCGGCCCCGATAGGATTTTGCATCCAGCCATTGGCAACCAGGATCCACAGGGCGGACAGGTTACTGCCGACTGCCATTAAAATGGTTACCAGCAGGTGCTGCTTGCGTGACATGCGTTCCCAGCCAAAGAAGAACAGGCCGACAAAGGTGGATTCTAAAAAGAAAGCCATCAGGCCTTCAATGGCCAGGGGGGCACCGAAGATATCCCCCATATAATGGGAATAGTAAGCCCAGTTGGTGCCAAACTGGAATTCTAGTGTAAGGCCGGTCGTGACGCCAATGGCGAAGTTGATGCCAAAGAGTTTGCCCCAGAATTGGGTCATGTCTTTGTAAATAACCTTGCCGGTCATGACATAGGCGGATTCCATAATAACAAGAATCCATACCAGGCCGATGGTGAGTGGTACGAACAGGAAGTGGTACATGGCTGTCAATGCAAATTGCAGCCGGGATATGTCAACTAATTCATCCATGCGGATTTACTCCTTGATACATTTCTGGAATGAAGAGGGTGAGGGGTCACGTCACCAGACGTGATATTCACCTTGATTAATGCAATGAAAAGTTTTCTGGTCAGGAAAACAGGGGGAACTGAGGAGGAGCCTGGCTGCGGTTGGGCCGCCAGAGGATAGTGCGAATGATCAGACGCCATTCGTGGTAGACAATGGCAATGGTTTGCCGAACGATAAAACCGAGGAGCAGGATACAGGCCAGCGAGACAATGGCGGCCTGGAATTCGGAGAGAATGCAGAACAGGCAGTGAATGTCTGTGTGGTGTGTGGAGGTCTCTTGATTGGGCGTAATACTGTCAATAAGCATGGTTTTGCCATTACCGGACGAATTGTAGATTTCGATGGTGAATGGCAAGTTGGTTTCAGTACGTAACAGGGATGAAACCGATGGCGAAACCGCTACCAGGGTCATCGCAATGAGGACAACCCATAAGGCATAGTGGAGAGAGTGGTTTTTGCAGCGGTTCACAATATTAAGTAATAGAACAAGTTAAACAAATTGTAAGTGTAATGAAAAAAAATTACTTTGTGAAATCTCAAAAGTTTCCTTATTTGTTTAAATTTTTTTGTTTATCGTTTTCTTGCGTACTGTCAGCCAGCTGATCAACCCGTCCTGTATTGCAAAATTTTCGGGTTAGGGGGAATCTTGGGTAAAAAAACACAAACCCACGTAAAATATGGGCAATTCGGAAATTTGACATATATCCACTAGGAGAATCTCACATGGCATTAGTTTCAATGCGTCAGTTGCTCGACCATGCAGCCGAAAACGGTTATGGTATTCCTGCTTTCAACGTTAATAACCTTGAGCAGGTTCAGGCCATCATGGAAGCGGCCAAAGAAACCAATAGTCCCGTTATTATGCAAGCGTCGGCAGGTGCCCGCAAATATGCTGGCGAAGGCTTCCTTAAATACCTTATCCAGGCTGCGGTTGAAAGCTACCCTGAAATTCCTGTCGTTATGCACCAGGACCACGGCCAGTCTCCTGAGATTTGTCAGGGTGCCATTGATCTGGGCTTTTCCAGCGTCATGATGGACGGTTCTTTAATGTCAGACGGTAAAACCATTGCCGACTACGAGTACAACGTGGATGTCACTAAAAAAGTGGTGGACATGGCCCATAAACTGGGTGTTACCGTAGAAGGCGAGCTGGGTTGTCTGGGGTCACTGGAAACCATGGAAGGTGATAAGGAAGACGGCCACGGTGCCGATGGCAAATTAACCATCGACCAGTTGCTGACCGACCCTGAACAGGCTGCCGATTTTGTGCGCAAAACCCAGTTGGACGCCTTGGCGATTGCCATTGGTACCAGCCATGGTGCGTATAAATTTACCCGTAAGCCTACCGGAGACATCCTGTCTATCCAGCGTATCAAGGACATCCACGCCCGCCTGCCCAATACCCATCTGGTCATGCACGGCAGTTCAAGCGTGCCGCAAGAACTGCTGGCTGAAATCCGTGAGTTCGGTGGCGATATGAAAGAAACCTATGGCGTACCGGTTGAAGAAATTCAAGAGGCCATTAAATATGGCGTTCGTAAAATCAATATCGATACTGATATCCGTCTTGCCATGACGGGCGCAATTCGCCGCTTTTTAGCCGAAAATCCTTCAAAATTCGACCCGCGCGAATACAACAAGCCTGCCCGCGAAGCAGCGAAGCAAGTATGTATTGCCCGTTATGAAGCGTTTGGTACGGCGGGTAATGCCAGCAAGATCAAGCCGGTCGGCTTATCTGAAATGGCCGCTTTGTATGCCGCCGGTAAGCTTAACCAGCAGGTTAAATAAACCCGGGTTTGCATAAAAGGCAAATGTCGGTATTAAAAATCCCGCCTTGCATTCATTGGGGGCGGGATTATTAATGTAACGCGTTAAAATATGGGGTTTGATCTGTTATGGTTTCTGCCATGGCACAAATATCCCATTCCAACCGAAAACTTAAGGGTTACAAGTGGCTACCGCACTTCATCAATCAACCATCCAATCATTACCCTTGCTGGCACGCGGTAAAGTACGCGACATGTATGCCGTGGGCAATGATAAGCTGCTTATTATTGCCAGCGACCGCATCTCTGCTTTCGACGTCATCCTTGATGACCCGATTCCCGGCAAAGGCAAGGTGCTTACCGAACTTACCGAGTTCTGGCTGAAAAAACTGGCGCACATCATTCCCAATCACTCTACCCATGTGAAGCCCGAAGCGGTGGTGGCCCCCGATGAGATTGAGCAAATCACAGGCCGTGCTGTCGTTGTCAAACGTCTTAAGCCGGTGTTGGTTGAAGCGGTTGCCCGTGGTTATCTGATTGGTTCCGGCTGGAAAGACTACCAGGAAACCGGGGTGGTTTGCGGTGTCAAGTTGCCTGAAGGCCTGAAGCTGGCCAGCAAGTTGCCCAAGCCTCTTTTTACGCCAGCCGCCAAGGCCGAGTTCGGTTCACACGATGAGAACGTGGGTTTTTCCCATGTGGTTAAGGAAGTGGGCCAGGAAATGGCAGAAAAAATCCGTGACATCACCTTGAAGCTGTATACGGAAGCGGCCAGTTTTGCTGCGGAAAAAGGTATTATTATTGCCGACACCAAATTTGAGTTTGGCTTGGATGAAAATAACCAGTTGTATTTAATGGATGAAGTGCTTACACCGGATTCTTCCCGCTTCTGGCCTGCAGACAGCTACCAGGAAGGGATCAGCCCGCCTTCATTCGACAAGCAGTTTGTGCGTGACTGGCTTGAAGCCCAGCCCTGGGATAAAACCGCGCCGGCTCCCCGGCTGCCACAAGACATACTTGAAAAAACAGCCGCCAAATACCGCGAGGCGGCAGACCGCCTGCTGGCATAAGAAAAGGAATATCATGAGCGACAATATCAAGCCGGTTGTGGGCGTTATTATGGGTTCTTCCAGTGACTGGGATGTCATGCAGAACGCAACCCGGATACTAGAAGAATTTGGTGTACCTTACCAGGCACAGGTCATTTCAGCCCATCGCATGCCACACGATATGGTGGATTATGGTGCCCGCGCCTACAATGATGGCATTCGCGCCATTATTGCCGGTGCCGGGGGCGCTGCCCACCTGCCTGGCATGATGGCCGCCTTAACCGAAGTGCCGGTGTTTGGTGTGCCGGTACCTTCCCGCTACCTGAAGGGTGAAGACTCTTTGCTTTCCATTGTACAAATGCCCAAAGGCGTGCCGGTGGCCACGTTTGCCATTGGCGAGGCGGGGGCAGCCAATGCGGCCCTGCATGCCATTGCAACCCTGGCCATGACCAACCCCTCATTGCGTGAAAAATTGCTGGCCTTCCGTGAAAAACAAACGGCCGCCGCGCGTGCCATGACCTTGCCACCTTCGGCTTAGTGTTTTTGCAAATTAAAAATTTAATCTCTTATGAATAATACTGTATTGACGTCTGCTGTTGTTTATCCGGGCCAGTGGCTTGGCATGCTGGGTGGCGGGCAACTGGGCCGCATGTTTTGTCATGCAGCGCAAAGCATGGGGTATAAAGTGGTGGTGCTTGATCCTGCCCAGGACAGCCCCGCCGGGACGGTTGCCGAAAAACAGGTATACGCCGCCTATGATGATGTAAAAGGGCTGGATGAATTGGCTGCCCTTACGCGGGTGGTTACCACTGAATTTGAAAACGTGCCTGCTGCCAGCCTTAAACAGTTATCGGGCAATTGCCGGGTCAGTCCCGGTGCGGCGGCTGTAGCCGTGGTGCAAGACCGTATTGCTGAAAAGGCCTTTATTGCGGCGCAGGGCATTCCGGTCGCGCCTTATGCCGAAGTTCGTTCGGCTGCCGATCTTGAAAACGCCGGGCAACACCTGTTTCCGGGCATCCTCAAGGCGGCCCGGTTGGGTTATGACGGCAAGGGACAGGCCCGTGTGGCCAATGTACAAGAAGCGCTGGCCGCGTTTGAGTCGTTTGGCAAGGTGCCTTGTGTGCTTGAAGCCATGTTGCCCCTGAAAGAAGAGATTTCGGTGGTGATGGCGCGTGGTTTCAATGGCGAAGTGGCGGTTTTCCCGATTGGCCAAAATACCCATGTCAATGGCATTCTGGCCACTACGGTGGTGAATCCTGGCCTTATTCCTGAAAATATCCAGCAACAGGCTAAACAGGCGGCTATTAAAATTGCCGAAGGCCTGAATTATTTTGGCGTGTTGTGCATTGAGTTTTTCATTCTTGACGATAATAGCCTAGTGGCCAATGAAGTGGCGCCACGCCCGCATAACAGTGGTCATTACACCATGAATGCCTGTGCCAGCAGCCAGTTCGAGCAGCAGGTGCGCGTGATGGCCGGCATGCCATTGGGCGCTACCCAATTACGGGCACCAGCGATCATGCTTAACATTTTGGGCGACAGCTGGTTTCACCCCGAAACGGGGGCCTTTGCCGAACCGGCCTGGGACAAGGTGCTGGCTTTGCCGGGCGTGTCTTTGCACCTGTATGGCAAAAGCGATGCCCGCAAGGGTCGTAAAATGGGTCATGTCAATGTGGTTCATGAAAATTTCGATACCGCACTTGCGCATGCCCGCAAGGTCAGTGAAATCCTCAACCTAAGCCAGGTACTGTAAATGCAACAAGGCCAGGAACAGGAAATTCTCAGGGCAGCTACTCGCCTGCTACATGGAGAGCTGGTGGCCTTTCCTACCGAAACAGTTTACGGCCTGGGGGCCGATGCCGAAAATCCGCAGGCGGTTGCCAAAATTTACCAGGCCAAGGGGCGGCCTTCCAATCATCCGGTTATTGTGCATGTGGCCCCTGATGCCGATTTATCTTATTGGGCCAGGGATATTCCCGAAGAAGCCCGTCAATTGATCAAGGCATTCTGGCCAGGTCCGCTTACGCTTATTTTGCCGCGGGCCAGCCATATTCCCGATGCGGTCAGTGGTGGCCAGAGCAGTGTGGGTATTCGTTGTCCGTCCCACCCCGTAGCCCAGGCCCTGCTGCGGCAGTTTGCCCGCCTTAAGCCTTCGGGGCAAGGGGGCGTTGCCGCGCCTTCGGCCAATAAGTTTGGCCAGGTATCACCTACCTTGGCAGAACATGTTATAAGCGAGTTTCCTGAAGAGGTGGCCAAGGGGATGCCTGTTTTACAGGGGGGCGCCGCCAATATTGGTATTGAATCCACCATTGTTGACCTGTCCCGTATCGGGCAGGGGGTTGGGGCGGTGTTGCTGCGTCCCGGCCATATTAGTGCCAGCCAGATTGGCCAGGTGTTGGGTTATACCCCGCAACTGCCAGACAGTCATGCACCACGCGCCTCGGGCACGCTCAAGGCGCACTACGCACCGCGTACGCCCTTAATGCTGTTTAGCAGTCAGGAATTGGCGGAAGGCAAACTGCAACACCGGGTGCCCGCCGGGCAGAAATGGGCGGTTTGTGTATTTGATGCCGGCCAGCAGCCTCACACCGAAGGCATAGACTGGTTCGAAGTGTCCAATGAACCGGTGCAATATGCCCATGACTTATACGCTTTTTTGCGTCGGGTAGACCAGTTGGGCTACCAGCGTATCTGCATTCAGTCTTTGCCCGAAGACCATCGCTGGGAAGCGGTTAATGACCGTCTTCAAAGGGCCGCTGCCGCTTTCCCCAGGTGACATTTTTAAGGGCATGCATTGAGCGCAGCATCAGGTTAGCGCAAAATAAGCCGCAAAAATAATGAGCAAAATAACAATAAACCGGAATACCGAGATATTGTTTTTGGGGCCGCTTGTGTCGGGTATCTGGTCGGGAATGTCGCTAACAGGATCGGGACTGTCCAGTTCTTCTGCCGGGGCTTCAGGGGCGCTGGCCGAAGCGGCATCGGGTGCGGGGGTTTCGTTGGTCTGGGACCTTAGTGTTTCCAGTAACTGCTGTTGGCTGGCCTTGATGGTGGCTTCCAGCGCTGGCATGGGCCAGATGTTTTCAGCGCGTCCGCTTAATACCATGAATGGGTCAATATTGGGGGCCTGCAGTTCTTCCAGAAGGCCGGTAATTTCAAATTTCAGATCGCTGTCGGCACCCAGTTTATCTAGCGGTATGCCGTCTTTGAGCTTTTGCCAGTCGCGGGCACGACTTCGTAGCATGAAACGCCAGTCATCACCCGAGGCACTTTCAATGTCAGGCACATAGGTGGTGCGCAAAATTATAAAAGCCCCGCTCATTTTTTCTTGCAGGAAAACATCAAAGGCTTTCAGGATTGGTTGCCACGGTTCGGGCAGGACTTTTTCAAGTGCCTCCAGTCGGTGGGCCCAGTGCTTAAGTGCCTCGGGGGTTGGCGCGCTTAGATAGGGATAAACTTTTTCGGGGTCATTGCCGGTACGGGCAGTGCTAATATGGGTATCGTCAAACAGGGCCCACCAGAACAGGGCAGGCCAATGGCGGGCCTGTAGTTCAAGGACGATATCTTGCCGGAAAACATTGTGCAATTCAATATTATTGCCATCAGGAATGGATTCCTGGCTTAACAGGTTGGCCAGATAGACAACGCCCTGCATGTTGGGTTCCTTTTGCTTTTTAAAGTTCGGTGTATTTTTTTGCGTTACCCCGCGCTTTGTCCAGCGGGTATTTAATTTCATTAAGCGCCAGCTTTTCTGTCGCAGCTTCAAGGATATCAATATTCAGCACACGACTAATTGTTAATAAATACAGGAAAACATCGGCTATTTCATGCTTTGCCGCCTGTAATTTCTGCTTGTTGAGCTGCAAGGACTCTTCCTCTGTCATCCATTGGAAAATTTCCTGCAATTCGGCCGCTTCCACGGTAAGGGCCATGGCGATGTTTTTGGGAGAGTGGTAGTTGTCCCATTTTCTGTCATGGGCAAACTGCGCCAGCTTTTGCTTGATATGGTCAAGATCGGCAGCCATTTCTTTCCTTGAATACCAATAATTACATAGCCATAAAAGCCGCAGGGAGTTGCCAGGCGGTTTTTATGGCTTGAAGGCAGAGATGTTATGGTTTGATGGCGATTTTCAGAACGCCATCACGCTGGTTGGCAAAAAGATCGTAAGCCTCGACAATGTCGTCCAGTTTGTATTCGTGAGTCACCAGCGCTTCCAGGTTGACCCGGCCTGATTCGACGATTTTGAGCAGGCGACGCATTCTTTCCTTGCCACCGGGACACAGGGCGGTCACGATTTTATGATCGCCAAGACCTGCTGCAAAGGCATTGACCGGAATGGTCAGATCTTCCGAGTAGACGCCCAGGCTGGACAGCGTACCACCCGGTTTCAATACGCGCAGGGCCTGTTCAAAGGTGGTTTGGGTACCCAGGGCTTCGATGCTGACATCGACCCCGCGACCGCCTGTCAGCTTCATGATTTCGTCAACCACATCGACTTTTTTGAAGTTCAGGGTGACATCAGCGCCCATTTGGCGGGAAATTTCCAAGCGTTCGTCAACGCCATCGACGGCGATGATGGTGGCTGCACCGCGCAGTTTGGCACCAGCGGTGGCACACAGGCCAATGGGCCCCTGGGCAAAGATGACTACGGTATCGCCAATTTTGATATTGCCATTTTCGGCACCCACAAAGCCGGTGGACATGATGTCGGGACACATGAGCACCTGTTCGTCTGTCAGTGCATCGGGAACGGGTGCCAGGTTGGCCTGGGCATCGGGAACCAGCACGTATTCGGCCTGGGTGCCATCAATAATGTTGCCAAAGCGCCAGCCACCGGTTGCCTTGTAACCATGGCAGGAACAAGTGCCGTTGGCCGTCAGATAACCGCCATCCTGGGAAGGGAAGCCATCCTGGCAGGCGTAAGAGGTAAAGCTGGGGCAAATGGCGCCGGCAATGACCCGCTGGCCTTCCTGATAGCCGGTGACGTTGCTGCCCAGTTTTTCAATGATGCCTACCGGTTCGTGGCCAACGGTTAATCCGGGTGCAACCGGGTATTCACCTTTCAGGATATGAATGTCGGTACCGCAAATGGTGGTGGTGGTAATACGCAGCAGTGCGTCGTTGGGGCCAACAGACGGGATGGGCTTTTCCTGGATTTCGATACGGCCGGGGGCAACAAAAACAGCAGCTTTCATGGTAGACATGGCGGTCCTCCTGGGGTAAATAACGTAAAGGGAATGGCAGGATGCTTGATTTCACTGTATGACTATACAACTATACGGTATGAAAATGACAGTGTTTTTATACCATTGTAATGTTTTGTTGTAAGAGGGGAGGTGATTAAAATCAATACAAGGGCACAGGCAAGTTAGAATACGGTATTATCAATTCAAGTAGACGCTGGTGTGGTTTATTCAGTTAAAGAAATATTCAAGACATTGCAGGGCGAGGGCTCGCAGGCTGGGCGCACTGCCGTATTTTGCCGGTTTTCCGGTTGCAATTTGTGGTCGGGCCGTGAACAGGATCGTGCCAGTGCGCAATGCACTTTTTGTGATACCGATTTTGTCGGTACCAATGGCACCGATGGCGGCAAGTACGCCTCGGCCCAGGCATTGGCCGCCTTGCTGGCCAGGGTTTGGGGGCCAGGCCCTGAAAACCGTTTCGTGGTTTTTACAGGGGGAGAACCCCTGTTGCAAGTGGATGATGCCCTGATAGCGGCGGTTCATGAACAGGGGTTTGACATTGCCCTGGAAACCAACGGCACCCTGCCGGTCCCTGAAGGCATAGACTGGATTTGCGTCAGCCCCAAGGCAGGCACAACACTGGTCCAGAACCGGGGCAACGAGCTCAAACTGGTGTATCCGCAAGCGGGACTGGACCCCGCGCAATTCGAACATCTTGATTTCCAGCAATTCTGGCTTCAACCCATGGATAATCCGTTGCAGCGTGCCAATACGGAACAGGCTATTGCTTATTGCCTTGAGCACCCACGCTGGCGGCTAAGCACACAAACTCATAAAATGATAGGAATACGATAGTGGTAAGCAATGCGCTGGTACTATTTTCCGGGGGGCAGGATTCAACAGCATGCCTGGCCTGGGCATTAAGCCATTTCAACCGGGTAGAAACGCTGGGCTTCAATTATGGCCAGCGTCATCATGTCGAGCTGGAATGCCGGCAAAATGTAATGGCTGAAATTCGCCGGCAATTTCCCCAATGGGATAAAAAACTGGGGCAAGATCATTTGCTGGACTTGGGGTTGCTGGGGCAAATTTCAGATTGCGCCTTAACCAGTGAAACCGAAATACAGTTTGCGCAAAGTGGCTTGCCCAATACCTTTGTGCCCGGCCGCAACCTGCTCTTTCTTACCTTTGCCGCCACCCTGGCCTATCGTCGCAACCTGGGTGTACTGGTTACCGGTGTGTGTGAAACCGATTATTCCGGTTATCCGGATTGTCGCAGCAATACCATGCAGGCACTTCAACTGGCCCTTAACCTGGGCATGGAGCAGCAATTCAGGATAGAAACTCCCTTAATGTGGCTGGACAAGGCCCAAACCTGGCAACTGGCCAACGAGTTGGGGGGGGCCGCTTTGCTGGATATTACCCGCGAATACAGCCATACCTGTTATTTGGGCGAGCGCAACCGGCGTTTTGACTGGGGCTATGGCTGTGGCACCTGCCCGGCCTGTGAGTTAAGGGCTAAAGGATACAACGCATTCATAGAAACACAGCAGGGGAAAGCCGGCCAATGATACGCATTACACGAAAAATGGAATTTGACGCGGGTCACCGCATTCCCGACCATCGCAGCCAGTGCCGCAATTTGCACGGACATCGTTATGTGCTGGAAATTACCCTTGAGGGTGAAGTGCATGAGACCCCCGGGCAGTCTGATAACGGGATGGTGCTTGATTTTTCTGATATTAAGGCCATTGCCCATGAACAGGTTGTAGGGCCGTGGGATCATGCTTTTCTGGTTTGTCAAAGTGATACTGCGGTATTGGAATTTCTTAAATCAATGCCCGGTCATAAAACGGTCGTTACCCGTAAAGTGCCAACAGCAGAAAATCTGGCACAACTGGCTTTTGATGTGTTGGCTCCGGCATTTGGGCAACGCTATGGTAAAGACTTGGTCTTGCATCGGGTGCGCCTGTATGAAACACCCAACTGCTGGGCCGATGCCACCAGAATGAGCGAATCCGGTCAATCATGAAAATCAGGTCATTTGTGCAGAAAGATAACGATGCCGTCATCCGTTTATGGCATGCGTGCGGTTTGATCAGGCCATGGAATGATCCGCAAAAAGACATAGAACGTAAACTGACCACTCAGCCAGAGCTGTTTTTGGTGAGCGAGAAAGACGGGGTTGTCATTGGCTCTGCCATGGTTGGTTACGAGGGGCACCGTGGCTGGGTGTATTATTTGGCGGTTGATTCGGCCAGCCAGGGGCAGGGCATTGGTCAGGCGCTTATGCAGGAAGCCGAGCATTTGTTAATGGCCAGGGGCTGTCCCAAGATCCAGTTGCTGGTGCGTAGCAATAATAGTCGGGTACTGGCTTTTTACGAAAAACTGGGTTATGAGGCTGGCGATGTTATCATGCTGGGTAAACGACTGATACCCGATTGATTTCCAAATAAAAATTTTTTCACGCAGACCTTATTTGCTTGCCGGTCCGGAGACAATAGGGCGATAATTTGCTCTTTTGTTTTAAAACCGACGCTTGAGTCTGCAGGTATATGCGGTTTTTTTTCCAATAAATATCTGATTTTACAGACAATAATTTGGATTTTTAGATTGTTTCTTGTTATCCGAATTAAATTGCCACAAAATGAATGTGTTGTTTCTGTAAAAGGTGTAACATTCAGCCTGATATTATCTTTCGAGGAGTGTAAAATGAAGAAACCAAATTCTGGCCGTCGCCTAAAATTTGGGTTTGTTGCGTTAATGGCATTAACACTTGCCGGGTGCTCATCAATTAGCAACGTCAGTTCAGACGGTGTTACCGAAGATCCTGTTTGGCCAAACGTAGAAAGCGTTACGTTAAATAACAAGCAGGGTACTTATCCCAACTTTTATAATTTGACGCAGGTTCGTTCTGGCGTAACAAAAGACCAGTTGTATTATTTGTTGGGCCGCCCACATTTTAGTGAAGGCATCAGCGCAAAAGAATGGGATTACCTGTTCCATTTTCATACCCCTGATGTGGGTGTCAATAATGTAACCACTTGCCAGTTCAAAATTCTTTTTGATTCCGAAAGCGTTGCCAGCAGTTTTTACTGGCGTAGCGTAGGTGAAGGTGCCGGTTGTCCTCCAGGTAGCGCCAAAGAGTCATACACACTTAGCGCAGATGCTTTGTTTGAATTTGACAAATCAACCTTAAGCGCCATTACGACCGGTCGTCAGGAACTGGATAACCTTGCCCAAAGCTTAAGTAATGCCAAAGAAATGACTGGGATCTCTATCGTCGGTCATACCGATTTACTGGGTAATAGTGCTTATAACATGCGCCTGTCACAAGCCCGTGCAGAAACGGTTGGCAATTATCTGGTCAGTCAGGGTATTCCGGCTAACCTGATTCAGGCATATGGTGTGGGTGAAACACAACCTGTTGTGCAATGTACAGGCAGTGGCCAAGAGCTCATCAACTGTCTGGCACCTAATCGCCGCGTGGTCATTACCGTCGATAACCAATAATAAAACGGGCTGTTGTTTTAAAAATACAGTCTGGGTCATATTTACTCCGTACCGCATCACTTTTAAAAAGTCATGCGGTTTTTTTTATTTGACGAAGCTATTTGTATAATAGGTAATTAAATTCACGGGGCTTATTAAAAATATCAAGTTAATAGTTTAATGTGATTAAGCTTGATATATGACAAGACTGGCTATTGCCTCTAAAGTTATCATAGTCTTAAGCTTTAAATTAATTTATAAAAACTCATTGTGGGGAAATAAGTAAGTATCTTTTAGAAATTTTTTTTAAATGGTGCTTATATTTTTAAAAGAGGTTGTTGATATGGTAAATATGAAAAAATCCATTGCCAGCTATGCGCTTGCATCAGTACTGTGTCTGGCCGGAAGTGCCTCTGCCATGGCACAAGAAAAGGGGGCAGAAGCTGCCCAAACAGAACGCTACAAACCAAATAACGAATTAATTGTTGCCATCGAGCCAGCAAACGGTCATAACCCTGCCGAAGTTGAGCTGGGTAAAAAACTGTTCTTTGATCCTCGTTTGTCACGTTCAGGGTTTATTTCCTGTAACTCCTGTCACAACCTGGGTATGGGCGGCAGCGATAACCTACCCACTTCAATCGGGCACAACTGGCAGGAAGGGCCTATCAACTCGCCCACCGTGCTTAACTCCAGCCTGAACTTCGTCCAGTTTTGGGACGGTCGTGCGGCAGACTTGCGCGAGCAGGCCGGAGGCCCCATTGCCAACCCGCTGGAAATGGCTTCCTCACATGATTTAGTGGTGAATATCCTTGAATCCATACCTCAATATAAAGAAGAGTTCAAACAGGTATATGGTTCAGATACCATCACGATAGATGAAGTAACCAAAGCACTGGCCGTATTTGAAGAAACCCTGGTAACACCCAATGCACCCTTTGACCGTTGGTTGAAAGGTGAAGAAAACGCGATTAATGACCAAGAGCTGCGTGGATACCTGACCTTCAAAAACAGTGGTTGTGTTGCCTGCCATAACGGTGCCAACTTAGGCGGCTCATCCTTCCAGAAAATGGGCCTGATTGAACCCTACGTAACTGATAACGAAGCGGCCGGCCGTGCCGGTGTGACCGGTAACGACGTTGAGCGTATGATGTTTAAAGTGCCTACCCTGCGTAACGTGGAATTAACTTACCCGTACTTCCACGATGGTGCTGCCAATACGCTGACTGAAGCAGTAGATATCATGGGACGCCTGCAATTGGGCCGCAAGTTTGCAGACAATGAAATTGAAGACATTGTTGCCTTCCTGAAAACCCTGACCGGTGACCAGCCCAGGTTTGAAATGCCTATCTTGCCACCTTCCAGTGATTTGACACCTCGTGCCAAGCCATTTGACTAAGGGGTAGCAGGGCGCCAATGGCAGTACGGTAAACGGCTGCCAGTCATAGGCCTCAGTTATAAAAAAGCACCTGTTTCGCATTTGTGAGCAGGTGTTTTTTTTATGAAATATCGTGGTATTAAAAAGTCCTGGTTTTGTTGGGGGGGGGCTCATCAGCTGTGACTGTTTTGATACAGCCGCTTTTTGTTTTTAAGACAAGAAAATCATTCTGCCAGTATATTCACTTACAATCACAGCTAATGCAATTTGAAATTATCAAGATCTATTCGGAGAGTATGAATGAAGCTTTATTATTCAGCAGCATCACCTTTTGTTCGTAAAGTGATGATGGTGGCGCAAGAGTTGGATTTGCTTGATCAGCTGGAAAAGGAACCTGTCCAGGTACATCCGGTGAACCGTCTGCAGTCGCTTATTGTCTCTAATCCATTGGGACAGGTTCCTACCCTGATTACTGATGATGGGCAAGCACTTTTTGATAGCCGGGTGATTTGTGAATATCTTAATGACAAGGGGAATGGAAGCTTGTTTGGTAACCAGGATAGCCGTTGGGGTGTTTTGTCTGAATTGACCGCGCTGGACAGCTCTTTAAGTGCCTTGGTGATTGCCCGTTATGAAATAAGTGTCCGGCCTGTTGAATTGCAATGGCTGGCTTGGGTTGATGCCCAGATGGATAAATCCCGTACGACGTTGGACTATTTTGAAGGCAAGGCCGAATCACTGGAAGGTCGCGTGGATATTGTCATGTTTGGGCTGGCCTGTTTGTTGGGGTATTTGGATTTTCGCTTTGCTCATTTTGACTGGCGCAAACTTTATCCCAAGCTTGATGCCTGGAATGCGCAGTTCTCGCAACGGCCATCCGTTCAAAATACAGTACCGGTATAGCGTTGAATTTATCCCGGTTTGATCCGCATACCTTACGCGTTTTTCTTCTGGCGGCCCAGCATTCAAGCCTGACCAAGGCCGCCCAAGAGGCGCATCTTACCTTATCGGCCGCCAGCAAGCGTATTTCAGAGCTTGAGAAACAGCTTAACTGCACACTTTTCATCAGGCAAGCCAGAGGGGTGGCGCTAACGCCCGCCGGACAGGCACTAGTGGAACATGCGCAACAGGTTATTAGCACGATTAACCGCATGGCCGCCGATATGGGGGATTATGCCGCCGGCCTGCGTGGTCAGGTCAGAATGTGGGCCAACACCTCTGCGGTGATTCAGTTCTTACCCGGTGATTTGGCCCGGTTTTCCAGCCAGAATCCGGCGATTCGCTTAAGCCTTGAAGAAAAGTTGAGCCATGAGATTATTTCGGCATTAATCCAGGAAAAAATTGATATAGGTATTTTTGCCGATAATATCCCCAGCGGACAAGTGCAGAAAAGCCTGTACCGCTTTGATCAGCTGGTGTTGCTGGTACCTTCTTCCCATGCGTTGCGGGGTTCGTCACCGGTTTATTTCAAAGATGTGTTGCATGAGGGTTTTGTAGGTTTGTCTGATGGCAGCGCTTTACTGGTTCGCATGCAGGAAGCCGCCTTGGCAGCCGAAAAATCATTGCGCCTGCGGGTGCAGGTTAGCAGTTTTGATGCCATTTGCCGCATGATAGAGGCCGGCTTGGGTATTGGACTTTTGCCTCGCGCCTCGGTCCGCCCCGAAATTCTGGGTACCGGCCTGCATGCGGTTGATCTGCTGGACAGCTGGGCAGAGCGCACTTTATGGATTGGGGTACGTAATGAACATAGCCTGACCCCCGATGCCTTGCGTCTGTATGCTTTTCTGAAACGGGCCCGGCATGCCAGCCAAAATAACGAGGCTGTGCCGCTGCCTTGAATTTCAGGAAAGGGTGGTTTAGAAAAAATTGATTTTCAAAAAGCCGATTTGCTTTCATCATAGTGTCTTATTGAAAGCAATAAGAGGCAACAGGAATGACAAAACCACTGGACGGCGTCAAGGTACTAGAACTGGGACAACTCATTGCAGGACCTTTTGCCTGCAAAATGCTGGCAGAATTTGGTGCCGAGGTCATAAAGATAGAACCTCCGGAAACCGGAGACCCCTTACGAAAATGGCGTTTGTTGCATGAAGGCACATCGGTCTGGTGGGCCTCGCAGTCCAGGAACAAACAGTCGGTTACCCTGGATTTGCGCCAGAAAGAAGGGCAGGATGTCATTCGCCTTTTAATTAAAGAGGTGGATGTGCTGGTGGAAAACTTCCGTCCTGGAACCCTTGAGAAATGGGGGCTGGGTTGGGAAGAATTGAAGGCCATCAATCCAAACCTGATTATGCTCCGGGTCTCGGGTTATGGACAAACCGGCCCCTATAAAGATCTTCCCGGCTTTGGTGTCGTGGGTGAGGCCATGGGGGGATTAAGGCACCTGAGCGGTGAGCCGGGTCGTCCACCGGTGCGGGTGGGTATTTCCATTGGTGACTCCCTGTCTGCCTTGCATGGCGTGATTGGTGTTTTGCTGGCTTTGCGTCATCGTGACCAGAATGGGGGCGATGGGCAGGTTATTGACGTGGCGCTTTACGAGTCCGTGTTCAACATGATGGAAAGCATGGTCGCCGAGTATTCTGTGTTTAATGAAATCCGGCAACCCGCGGGAAGCAGTTTGCCAGGGATCACTCCCAGCAATGCGTATCGCTGCGCGGATGGCAAGTATGCCTTGATTGCCGGTAACGGAGACAGTATTTTTAAACGGCTCATGACATTGATCGGGCGTGACGATATTAGTAATGACCCGGAATTTGCGCATAACGACGGGCGTTCCAGACAGGCTGAATATATTGATGGCGTCATTGGACAATGGGCGGCCCAGCATTCTTTGGAAGACGTGCTGCAGGCTCTGCACGAGTCACGTATCCCGGCCGGAAAAATTTATGACGTGGCTGATATTGTTAACGATCCGCATTATAAAGAGCGGGAAATGCTGTTGCAAGGTGAGCTTGAAGATGGCACGCCAGTTATCCTGCCGGGTATTGTGCCCAAATTAAGCGGTACACCGGGCGAGGTGCATCGCAGGGCACCCACGCTGGGTCAGGATACGGCAAGCGTATTGAGTGCATTGGGGATAGATGAACAAATGCAGCAGCAATGGCGCGAACAAGGAATCATTTAGGTGGGGACGAAAGCAATGACGAGCAATAAAATTTATATGCAGGAAGTGGCGTGTCGTGACGGGTTTCAGAACGAGGCCATGTTTATCCCGACCGAAGAAAAGATTGCCATAGTGGACCAACTGAGTGAATGTGGCTATGCCAAAATAGAAGTCACGTCATTTACGTCACCCAAAGCCATTCCCGCATTGCGTGATGCCGAAGAGGTCATGCACCGTATTCGACGCAACCCCGATGTGTTGTATACCGTTCTGGTGCCCAATTTGCGTGGCGCGGAAAGGGCCATGTCATGCGGGGTGGATGAAATCAACTTGGTGATGTCCGTTAGTGAAACGCATAATCAGTCCAATTTGCGCATGACGCGTGAACGTTCTTTTGAACAGCTGACGGGTATTATTGGAGAGGTTAAATCCACACCAGTAGCGATTAATATTTCCCTGTCCTGTTCTTTTGGTTGCCCCATGGAAGGGGAGGTGGCCCAAAATGAGGTGTTGCACTGGGCAGATCGCTTTGCTGAGTTGGGCGTGCATGGTATTACTTTATGCGATACCACTGGTATGGCCTATCCAACGCAGGTCAGTGCGTTGTTTGAGCGTGTTAAGTCGCAATTTTCCGAGCTTGAGTTAACCGCGCATTTTCATAATACACGCGGTATGGCGCTGGCCAATGCCAATGCCGCGATAGCGGTGGGCATAAATCGTTTTGACGCCTCTTTAGGTGGGCTGGGTGGGTGCCCTTATGCACCAGGTGCCTCAGGCAATGTATGTACGGAAGATATGGTTCATATGTTTGAATTGATGGGACTGGATACCGGTGTTGATTTGCAGGGGGTTTTGGCGGTGGCGGCCAGGTTGCCCAAGTTGCTTGGCCATGATGTGCCCGGCCAGATCCTGAAAGCAGGCTCACGTTTAACGTTGCATCCGGTACCGGATGGTGTAGTAACTGCAGTTTAAAAATTTAATATCTAATGGAGACAAACCGTGAAAAAATACACAACATTAAAGCCATTGTGCTATGCCATACTGTTGGCGGGTCTGGGAAGTAGCGTTAACGCCCAGGAAGTGGCTTATCCAGATCGTCCAGTATCCCTGATCGTTTCAGCAGCACCTGGTGGCACTACCGACCTTGCCGCTCGTATGATTGCCGAACCTTTAAGCAAAGCGTTAGGGCAATCGGTGGTCGTGGAAAACAAGCCGGGCGCATCAGGTGGAATCGCTGCCTCACAGGTCTTAAGAGCTAAGCCGGATGGTTATACTTTATTATTGCAATATTCCGGTTATCAAGTAATTACGCCGAATATTGACAAGGTCAGCTGGGATCCTGTCAAATCTTTTGCACCGGTTGCCAATGTGCTCTCAGCACCACAAGTGTTGGTGGTGAAGAAAGACTTGCCGGTTAATAACCTGAAAGAGTTTGTTGATTATGCCATCAAGAATCCGGGTAAACTCAATTATGCCTCTTCAGGTAATGGCTCGCTTCAGCAGGTGGCTACTGAACAGCTGAATCAAATGGCGAATATTGAAACCACTCATGTGCCTTATAAAGGAACAGGTCCGGCGTTGGCTGATTTGCTAGGAGGAGTAGTGGATTTAACCATTACGACGCCGCCTCCTTTGTTACCTCATATAAAATCAGGCGCTTTGAAGGCACTGGTTGTAACCGGTAGCCAGCGTCTGGATTCGGCACCCGAAGTACCTACAGCGGCAGAGGCGGGTTACCCTGATTTACAGGTTTCTTCTTGGTTCGCCATGTATGCGCCCGCAGGGACGCCTGATGCGGTTGTTCAGAAGCTGGCGGGTGAAATTGAAAAAATCATGGCAACTGATGAGTATCGTGAAAAAGCTGAAACATTGGGGGCAACGGCAGAATTCATGGGGCCGGAAGCACTGGGCAAGTATACGGAAGAAGAGCTGGTTCGCTGGAAAAAAGTCATTGATACTGCCGGTATAAAAGGCAATCAATAATACAAAAAGAGATACGTTTTCGCGTATCTCTTTTTGCCGTATTTTTTTATGGGCCTGCCAGCAATGGCAGACCTGTCGTGCCGATTTTACTCCATTTTAATCGTGGTATTGACCCCTTGGGCATGATGGGTCCAGCGGGCGGTGATTGATTTTGTTTGGGTCCAGAAGCTGACGGCCTGTTTACCGTTGGGGCCCAGATCACCCAGTTTTGAACCGCGAGAGCCGGTGAAACTGAACCAGGCCACGGGTACGGGAATGGGAATGTTGATGCCAATCTGGCCTACATCGACATTGTTCTGGAAGTAACGGGCATCGCCACCGCTTTGTGTGAAGATGGCCACGCCATTGCCATTGGGGTTGGCATTAATAAACTCAACCGCTTCATCCAGGGTGTCTACACACACCACGCAAAGCACCGGGCCAAAAATTTCTTCCTGATAAATGCGCATGTCTGCTTTGACGCCAGCAAAAATGGTGGGGCCAACAAAGTTGCCGTCTTCATAACCTTCAACGGAAATGTCGCGTCCATCCAGCAGCAGTTCGGCACCTTCATCAACACCGGCCTGGATCAGGCCACGAACCCTTTCACGGGCTGCCGGAGAAACCAGCGGGCCCAGGTCTGCCGCGCGGTCTGTCCCCACATTGACTTTCAGGGTTTTACTGCGCTCGACAAATTCGTCCAGCCACGCTTTGGTTTCACCCACCATGACCGCCACCGAGGTGGCCATGCAGCGTTGTCCGGCAGCGCCAAAGGCGGCGCCCACCAATTGGTTAAGGGCCACGTTTTTGTCGGCATCGGGCAAAATCACACAATGGTTTTTGGCGCCCATCATGGCCTGGCAGCGTTTGCCTGCGTTGGAAGAACGCTGGTAAATTTCTGTGCCAACGCGGGTGGAACCAATAAAGGAAACCGCCTTGATGTCCGGGTGCTCGCACAAGCGGTTAGCCACTTCAGGGCCGCCATGCACCACGTTCAGGACACCTGGGGGCAAGCCTGCCTCCAGGGCCAGTTCGGCCAGAAACAACGAGGAACTGGGGTCTTGTTCGGAGGGTTTGAGGATGAAGGTATTGCCACACGCAACGGCAATCGGGAACATGAAGCAGGGCAGCATGATGGGGAAGTTGAACGCGGTAATGCCGGCGCAAACCCCCAAGGGCTGGTTTAGCGTATAAACATCAATGCCCGAGGCTGCGTTTTCGGCATACTCACCCAGTTGCAGGCTGACAATCGAGCATGCATGTTCAATCACTTCAAGGCCACGGCCAACTTCGCCTTCAGCATCGGGCAGGGTCTTGCCGTGTTCCAGGGTAATCATTTCGGCAAGTTTGGTGGCGTTTTCACGCACCAGATGCTGCAGTTTCAGCATGATGCGCATGCGGGTACCCTGGCCGCTATTGCGCCAGGTTTTGAAGGCTTCCTTGGCATTGGCAATCGCCTGATCCACTTCATCAAGGGTGGCAAAGGGAACCCGTGCAACCACTTCCTGGTTGGCCGGATTCACCACATCGCGCCAGACATCGGACGTGGAGCGGACTTTTTCACCATTGATAATCAGGGGGACTTCTGGGATGGAGCGCATGATGTAATCCTTTTACTTATTTAAGAAGAGAGCAGCTTGATTCGGAAAGGGGCTGGAAAGCTTCTGCCGCCGGAATGGTGGCAAGCAGTGTTGAGTAATCCCATTCACTTTGTTTTTCTGACGGTTTCTTGACCTCATACAGATACATGTCGTGAATCACACGGCCATTGGGCTGGATGGATGCGTTATGCATGATGGGGTCTTCAATGGGCATTTCGCGCATTTGGGCGGCCACTTTATCGCCTTCGGTTGATTTGGCGGCAGCCACCGCTTTCAGGTAATGCAAGACGCTGGAATAAACGCCCGCCTGGGTCATGGTGGGTTTCAGGTTATTGAATTCCTTGGCAAAGCGGTCGGACCAGGCACGGGTATTGTCATCAAAATCCCAGTAAAAACCGTCAACATAACTAAGCCCCTGGGCGCTTTCATTACCCAGCGCACGCAGGTCGGACAGGAAAATAAGCAGGGAAACCAGTCGCTGACCGCCCTCACTAACGCCAAATTCCTTGGCCTGCTTGACGGCATTGACGGTATCCTGGCCACCATTGGCCAGGGCGACTACGTCGGCCTTGGAGCTTTGGGCCTGCAGCATGAACGAGGCATAATCGGAATTGTTCAGCGGGTGGCGTACCGCGCCGTTTACCTTGCCGCCAAGCGTTTCCACCATTTTGGAGGTATCGGCTTCAAGGGAGTGGCCAAAGGCGTAATCAACCGTCAGGAAAAACCATGATTTGCCACCGGTGGCAATAGTGGCTTTGGCACCACCCACAGATTGGGAGTATGTGTCAAACATCCAGTGAAAACCCACCGGCGAACATTCTTTATTGGTCAGGGCCGTGGTGGCCGGGCCGGAAAACAGCACCACCTTGTTCTTGTCACGGGCAATATTCTGGACGGCCAGTGCAACCGCCGAGTTGGTCAGGTCGGCAATGGCCGTCACGCCATCACGGTCAAACCATTCCCGCGCCTTGGCCGCGCCCACATCGGCCTTGTTCTGGTTGTCGGCTGAAACCAGGTCTATTTGCATGCCTTTACACTCGGCAGCCAGGCAATCATTAATCGCCATTCGGGCAGCGGCCACCGATCCGGGGCCACCCATAGAGGCATAGGTGCCCGACATGTCGGTAAGGACACCGATTTTGACAGGAGGGATATCGTTGGCGCTGGCCACTGAGCTGAACGCCAGGGCGCAACTTAAGGCGAGGGTATGCGCGTGGATTTTCATGGTTTGTCTCCGGGTTTTTTCATTCGTTTTAATAAGTCTCTTTGGACCAGCTACAGTTTGATGTGTATAAATTAAAATTGCAATATAAAATATGCACATCTATTGTTCAAAAAAGCACATATGAAAACACTTGATTGGGATGGGTTGCGATACTTTCTTGAAGTGGCAAGAACCCAGCGCGTTAGCGCGGCAGCCCTGCGGCTGGGTGTTGAGCATACAACGGTGGCCCGAAGGATTCGCCAGCTGGAGGCGCAACTGGATACCTTGCTGTTTGACAAGTCCCGTTCCTCAGGGTTTGTCCTGACGGCTGCAGGGCATGAATTATTGGCCCATGTTGAACAAATGGAAAGCCATTTGTTTAATGCCCGGGAGAAAGTAACCGGAGTGGGAGAGTCCCTGTCGGGACACATCAGGGTAGCGGCCACCGAAGGGTTTGGCAGTTATATTATTACGCCCCTGTCGATGCAATTCCAGCAACAATATCCTGATATTACCCTTGATGTTTTGCCGGTACCACGGTTTGTCAGCCTGACCCGGCGTGAAGCCGATATTGCCATTACGATTGAACGCCCTTTACGCGGACCTTATGTGTGCAGCAGGTTATGTGATTATTCTTTGCGGCTGTATGGCACGCGCGAGTATTTACAAAACCACCCCCCTATCCGGCAACAGGATGACGTGAAATTTCATTCCGGTATCAGTTATGTTGAAGAGCTGATTTACAGCGACCAGTTACGCTACCTGGAAGATGTGCTGCCTTTGAGCAACGTTGTATTCAAAAGCACCAGTATTATTGCGCAATATTATGCCTGTTTGCAGGGGCAGGCACTGGCCATCCTGCCTTGCTTCATGGCCGCTCAAAACCCGCATCTTGTCGCCATCTTGCCAGAAGATATTCATATCCAGCGCAGTTTCTGGATGTATTTCCATGAAGATTTGAAGCGTATTAAGCGTATGACCGCCTTTTGTGATTTTGTAAAAAATGTGGTAGAAATGAATTCAGGATTAATGAAAGGAACCGGCAGGGCTTTGCGCATGCCTTAATCACACTGGAGAATATTTATGTACATGACTTTACGGGCAGAAGACGGACATGTTTTTGATGCTTATGTGACCGGAGAAGAGACTGCCCGTGCGGGTATTGTGCTCATTCAGGAAATTTTTGGTGTCAACAGCCATATTCGTGATGTGGCCGATTTTTTTGCAGCGCAAGGTTATCGGGTGATCGCGCCGGCCCTGTTTGACCGGGTGCAGGCAAAGGTGGAATTGGGCTATGCCCGGGAAGACATACAAAAAGGTCTTGAATTGCGCAGTGAAATCAGCCAGGAACAGGTCATGATGGATATTGCCGCTGCCGTTCAGGCGCTTGAAAAACAGTCCAGTGCGGGTGTTGTGGGTTATTGCTGGGGCGGTACGCTGGCATGGCTGGCAGCATGTGAAATAGCCGGCGTTAACGCCGCTTCATGCTGGTACGGCGGTGGCCTGGCACAGGTTGCCAATGAGCAAACCGCGGTACCGGTGCAAATGCACTTTGGTGAACTGGACAAGTCCATACCTTTAAGCGATGTAGAAATTATCCGCCAGGCCCAGCCTGATGCTGAAATGTTTGTTTACCCTGGCGTTGATCACGGTTTTGGCTGTGACCAGCGCGGCGCTTACAATCAGGCGGCAACCGAATTGGCCCGTCAACGGACACTGTCGTTTTTTGCTAAACATCTGTAAAAAATAAACGCAGGAGGTGGCTATGAAAATTCATAAAATCTTGTTTGCAGCCTTATTGGCTGCCGGAGCAAGTACCCATGTCGCGGCCAATGTGCCCGTGCTTGCCGTGCCAGAAGAGCCCGTTCTTTTTCTGGAACAGCCACCGGTTTTTGGCAAGATGCCAGAAAGTGCCGCTGTCATTGCTCCACAAATGCCGCTTTCCTGGTTTTCAGGTAATCGGCCCATTCCTCAAACGCAACAGGCCATGGGCTTGCTTGAACAGGCCGGGCTTCAGGGCCTGAGTCCCTCTGACTATCCCATAGAGCGCTTAAGGCAGCAACTGGTGCAGGCCAATAACGGGCAGTTAAGTAGCGAGCAGGCGGCTCAGCTTAATAATGACATAAGCCGCATCATGAGGGCTTATGTCAAAGATCTTAAAAACGGGCGGGTTGATCCGGCCAGTGTAAAACAGAGATTTAACCGCACGCCCATTACCGATGCGCAGGCCGATGTCCTGCTGCAAAATGCTTTGCAACAGGATCGTTTAGCCAGTTTGCCCCAAACGGTTACCAGCGCCATACCCATGTATGGCAGCTTGCTCAAGGTGCTGGCTCACTATAAAACCCTGGTTGGTAATCCTGCCTGGCAAACGCCGTTGCCTGCCATCAAGGGAACGGGCCTTAAACTTGGGCAGCCGTATGCCGGCCTGGCAGGCGTGCAAGCCCGCCTTGAAGCCTTGGGAGATCTGCCCCCCGGCGATGCCGTACCGGCGGTTTATGATGCCAGGCTTGAGCAAGGCATAAAAAGCTTCCAGGAGCGGCACGGACTGGCGCAGGATGGGGTAATTGGCAAAGGAACGCTGGCCCAGTTGTCAGTAACGCCAGAACAGCGCGTCAAGCAAGTTGAAGTCAACCTTGAACGCTTGCGCTGGACTCCGTTAACCACACATTCGCGCATGATTGTGGTGAATGTACCTGAATTTATTTTGCGCGGTTATGCCGTTAATAATGGCAAGGTAGACCCTCAAATTGAAATGAAAGTGATTGTGGGCAGGGCTTTCAATACCAGTACTCCCTTGTTTGATGGCGAAATGAAATTCATCGAATTCAGCCCGTACTGGAATATTCCCTATTCCATTGCACGCAGTGAAACCATTCCACGCCTTCGCCGCGACCCTGGCTACTTAAGCCGTCAAGGCATGGAGTTTGTGGTGGGCAATAGCGTATCAACGGCCGTTAGTGAAGCAAACATGAGTGCGGTATTGGCGGGCAAGGCGCGCATTCGCCAGCGTCCCGGCCCACAAAATGCCCTGGGAGATATTAAATTCATCTTTCCCAACAACATGAGTATTTTCCTGCACCATACCCCATCGGTTGGTCTGTTTGAGCGGGCCCGCCGTGATTTCAGTCATGGCTGTATTCGTGTTGAAGAGCCGGTCCAGCTGGCCCAGTTTATATTGGTCAACCAGCCCGAATGGACGGTGGCGCGCATCAAATCGGCAATGGCGGCCAAAAAATCGAATACAATGAAGCTTGACGAGCCCATTCCTGTTGTTCTGGCATACAGTACCGTCGTCGTGAAAAATAATAAAACGTACTTCTTCCCTGATATCTACGGGCAGGACAAACTGCTGAACCAGGCTCTTCTGCGTCATACGCAGCAACAGGCCGCCAGGCCTTTGCTCGCGTCCAATCCTTAAAATTATCAGGAGAATGTATAGCATGTCGTTGCGTACACCTCATACCCGGCGCCAGTTTTTGCGAACCACCCGTAAACTGGCGCTGACAGGTGCAGTATTTTCAATTGCCCCATCTGTCAATGCCGGCTTATCACTTGGCTCTAAAAATCATCTTCTTGCCCTGGATCATACGCATACCAATGAAAAACTGTCCGTGGTTTATCGTTTGGGTGACCAGTATGTCAATTCGGCACTTACCCGTTTAAACCGTTTCCTGCGCGACCACTATTCCGGTACCGTTGGTATTATGGATCCTGCCCTGTACGATATTCTTAATGGTATCAAGGTGGCGTTGCGTGCCGATATCCCCTACCAGATTATTTCCGGTTATCGCGATCCGCATACCAACGAACGTTTGCGTACCACCCGTGGGGGTGGTGTTGCCAAGAAAAGCCTGCATATGCAAGGCAGGGCACTGGATATCCGCATGCCGGGCGTGCCGCTTGCCGAGTTGCGTGATGCCGCCTTGTCATTAAAAGCCGGTGGTGTGGGTTATTACCCCAAAAGCCAGTTTGTGCACGTGGATACGGGCGGTGTCCGAAGCTGGTAATACCTTAAATTATGCTGTTGTTGCCCAAGGCTTGCGGCGGTTTGCCGGTGGGTTTTTGGGCAGCATTTGCTGTGTTCAGGTAAGAAATAAAAATATAGAAGCAATCTGCGATATTGCAACGCATCATTAATCGGCCGGTTTGTTGTTTCCAAATGGAAATAAAGGCTAAATACCTGTATAAAAACATTTATTACGGTTTTTTTAAGATATTCATTAATATATTTACCACTGGATTGATTTGTTTTTGTGCGGTGCGGTAGAATGGCTTTATTAAATCCAAAACCCTGGGGCCAATAATAATGTTCTATTGGCTGGAAAGGCTGGATTCAATAGGGGTGTGTTCTCACGGTTCTATTAGACTTGTAATTTAAGGTTGATGAAATGAAGTTCGCAGATTTCAAGCCAGGCCAGGTATTTGAACAGGGTCCCAGGCATGTTACTCAGGAAGAAATTCTTGCCTTTGCCAACGCCTATGACCCACAATGGTTTCATATTAATCCTGAAAAAGCGGCAGAAAGCCACTGGAGCGGGTTAATTGCCAGTGGCTGGCATACTTGTGGCATGGCCATGAAAATGGCGGTTGATGCCGTACTCGGAGAATCCGAATCATTTGCCTCACCGGGGCTGGACTACGTGAAATGGCTTAAACCGGTGCGCCCTGGCGATGACCTGTTCTGGAAAGGAATTATCAAGGCCAAGCGTGAATCCAATTCGCGCCCGGGTATTGGTATTATTCTTTGGAGTTGGGAAGTTACTAACCAGAACGGTGACGTTGTTCTTGAATTGGATGCCACCAATTTATTTGATATTTCAGGACAGGACAACGACGAAGCCTGATGCGAAGCCGCCCGCTTGTGGTGTAAAACCGGGGGCGTGTTTAGCATTGCAGGAAACAAGGGCCGCCAGGGGCGGACAGAATCAAAAGGACTGAAGCAGGTGCAAATACCTGTTTCAGTCCTTTTTTAATGCTGCATTGCGGCTGCAAACAACATGCTGGCCTGTTTTCAGGTTCGCATGTTGTGGTCTGGATTAATAAAAGGCTTGCAAGCCGGTTTGGGCACGGCCCAGAATCAGGGCGTGAACGTCGTGGGTCCCTTCGTAGGTATTCACCACTTCAAGGTTGACCAGGTGGCGGGCCACGCCGAACTCGTCGGAAATACCGTTGCCACCCAGCATGTCACGGGCCAGGCGGGCAATATCCAACGCCTTGCCGCAAGAGTTGCGTTTCATGATAGAGGTAATTTCAACGGCAGCGGTGCCTTCGTCTTTCATGCGACCCAAACGCAGGCAGCCTTGCAGGCCCATGGTGATTTCGGTTTGCATGTCGGCCAGTTTTTTCTGGATTAGCTGGTTTTGTGCCAAAGGACGGCCAAACTGCTTGCGGTCCATCGTGTATTGGCGAGCCGTATGCCAGCAGGCTTCTGCCGCACCCAGTGCGCCCCAGGCAATGCCAAAACGGGCAGAATTCAGGCAGGTGAATGGGCCACGCAGGCCGCTGACGCCAGGCAGCATCTGGTCATCGGGAATCTCTACTTCGTCCATCACGATTTCACCGGTAATGGATGAACGCAGACCGACTTTGCCATGAATGGCGGGGGCGCTTAAGCCTTTCATGCCTTTTTCAAGAATGAAACCGCGGATTTTTCCGTCGAACTCGCCGCCCACACAACGGGCCCACACCACGAATACATCGGCAATGGGAGAGTTGGTGATCCACATTTTATTGCCGCTTAAGCTGTAGCCGTTTTCGGTTTTTTTAGCGCGGGTTTCCATGCCATCGGGGTCGGAACCGTGATTGGGTTCGGTTAAGCCAAAGCAGCCAATCCATTCACCGGTGGCCAGCTTGGGCAGGTATTTCATTTTCTGGGCTTCGCTGCCAAATTCATTAATAGGCACCATTACCAGCGAAGACTGCACACTCATCATGGAGCGGTAGCCGGAATCAATGCGTTCTACTTCACGGGCAACCAGACCGTAAGAAACATAGTTCAGGCCCGAACCACCGTATTCAACCGGAATGGTCACGCCCAGCAGGCCCAGTTCACCCATTTCCCTGAAAATGGAAGGATCGGTTTTTTCATGACGAAACGCTTCCAGTACGCGCGGCGCCAGTTTGTCCTGGCAGTAGGCGTGGGCGGCGTCACGAATCATACGCTCTTCATCGGTTAACTGTTCGTTAAGCAATAAAGGATCGTCCCAGTGGAAAGAAGGATTTGAAGACATGGTGTTGACTCCTGTAAATGGATGATTTTATGGTTTTACAATGTAATGAGATATATTCTATGTGCCATTTATTCACATGGCAATTGATAAAAACGCACAATCTGGTGCAATATAGTCACTTCAACCCATTGGAAAGGAAAAAACATGCGTAAAGGAGTGCCCAATCTGGGGGCCTTGCAGGCCTTTGAGGCCTCTGCACGGCTGGGGTCGTTTTCCCGTGCCGCCGAAGAATTGTCCCTGACCCACAGTGCCGTGTTCAGGCAGGTGGCCGGGCTGGAGGAGCGTCTGGGGGTGGCATTGTTTACCCGGGTGCGGCGGCGGATTGTGCTAACCGATCATGGTGCGGAATATGCGGCCAGGGTTCGGCATCATCTGGAGCAATTGCAAAAAGACACGTTTGGCCTGATCAGCCGCGCCGGGATTGGCCGCAGCCTGCATATTGGCACCGTACCCACCTTGGCGGCCACCTGGCTGATTCCCCGGCTGGCCGGTTTTCAGCGGCTCTATCCCGATATTGCCATTAGCCTTTCCAGCAAGACCGCGCCTTTTTTATTTAAGGATTATCCGGTAGATGCGGCTATTTACCATGCCGAGCAACCCTGGAATAATACCCACAGCATTCGCCTGTTTTACGAACAGGAGCTGATCCCGGTGTGTTCTTCGCAGTTGCTGGCACGGGTTAAAAGCAAGGGGGTAAAAGCCCTGGCAGAAATGACCCACCTGCATATGATGACGCGGCCCGATGCCTGGATGCAATGGTATGAACACAACCACTATGAGTGTGAGCCGCATATATTGGCGGGCCCCAGGTATGAGGTGTTCAGCATGTTACTGGCTGCGGTGGAGGCCGGTTTGGGCATGGGCCTGTTTCCGGCCTTTATTGCCAGGGAACATATCAAGAGCGGACGTTTTGTCATGCCTGTGCCGGCCGTCTTGCCGGTTGGCAAATCGTATTATTTTGGTTATCCCGATGACCGGAGCCCTTCAGAGGCATTGGGCCTGTTTGAACAGTGGCTGGTTACGCAGGCGTTGCAACCGGCCTGATAACAGGCTGACGGCAGGCCTTATTTGAAAATAACGGTTTTGTGCCCGTTAAGTAAAATACGGTGTTCAACATGATGTTTGACTGCCCGTGATAATACCAGTGATTCGGTATCGCTGCCCACTTGTGTCAGGTCATCGGCCGTCATGGTGTGGTCTACGTACTGGATATCCTGCTCGATAATCGGGCCTTCATCCAGATCAGCCGTTACATAATGGGCGGTGGCACCAATAATTTTTACACCCCGGGCATGGGCCTGGTGATACGGGCGGGCACCCTTGAAGCTGGGCAGGAAGCTATGGTGAATATTAATGGCACGTCCTTGCAGGGCCTGGCATAAATGATTGGACAATATCTGCATGTAGCGGGCCAGTACCACCAGGTCCACGTTCAGGTCTGACACCAGTTGGATAATTTGCTGCTCTTGTTCTGCTTTGGTCTCGGGGGTAATGGGCAGGTAATGGAAGGGAATGCCGTAAGAAGCGGCCAGGGCTTCGTAATCCCGGTGGTTGGAGCCAATGGCCACGATATCAACCGGCAAAGAGCCGTGCTGGGCGCGAAACAGCAGGTCATTCAGGCAATGCCCCTGTTTGCTGACCATAATCATGACACGGGCTTTTTGTTGGGCACTATACAGGTTCCAGTTCATCTGGAACTGTTCGCCCAGAGGCGCGAATTTTTGTTTCAGGCTGTCCAGTTCCTGGGCGGTTTCCAGTGAGAAGTGCACGCGCAGGAAAAACTGGCGGGTTTCTTCATCGCCAAATTGTTGCGAATCCAGAATGTTGCCGTTCAGTTCAAGCAAGAGGCCGGAAACAGAATGGACAATGCCGGTACGGTCGGGGCAGGAAACGGTAAGGATGTAATCTTTTTGCATTTTAATGGGATGTTGGGTTAAGTGCTTGCCAGACTTCATCTGCCAGGGCAATACAGGCCGTCAGGCCGGGTGATTCTATGCCAAACAGGTTAAGCAGATTGGCAATGCCGTGCTGGGCGGGAGCCGAAATCATGAAATCGGCAGCGGCCTCATGGGAGGAAACAATTTTCGGGCGAATGCCGGCATAGCCAGGCTCAAGGCAGCCATCGGCCAGTTCGGGCCAGTAACTGCGTACAGCCGCATAAAACTGATCGGCCCGGGCAGGGTTTACCGTATAGTCTTCTTCGGTAATCCATTCGGTATCAGGGCCAAATTTGGCCTGTCGGCCCAAGTCCAGTGTTAAGTGTACGCCCAGGCCCGATTCATTCGGCATGGGGTAAATAAGATGGGAAAAAGGCGCCTTGCCGCTTAAGGTAAAGTAATTGCCTTTGCAATAGTATTCTGGGGGAATAAACGCCGGGTTTAGCCCTTTGAACTGGCGGGCCAGGCTGGGGGCATGCAGACCGGCGGCATTAACCAGGGTATGGCAGCGCAGGGTCATGGCTTCGGCACCACCAAAGGTACAGCGGAAGGTGCCGTCTTCTTCAATCACCACGTTTTCAAGTGGCGTATGAAATACACATTGCCCGCCATGGTTTTCAAGGTCGCCCTGCAAAGCCAGCATCAGGCCGTGGCTGTCGATAATACCGGTGGACGGAGACAGCAGGGCCGCCTCACAGTGCAGCGCGGGTTCCAGAGCCAGTACTTGCTTCCGGTCCAGTTTGACCAGGTCATTAACCTGGTTGGCCCTTGCCTGGGCCTGTAGGTTGTCCAGTTGCGGCAGTTGTGCGGCTGAAGTGGCCACCAGCAGCTTGCCAATTCGCTGGTAAGCAACGCCGCGTTCTTCGCAATAGCGGTACAGCATTTCTTTGCCCTGTACACATAGCCGGGCTTTCAGGCTGTTGGCGGGATAATAAATGCCGGCATGGATGACTTCAGAATTGCGTGAGCTGATGCCCATGCCAATGGCTTCCTCGGCCTCAACCAGCAGCACTTCTTTGCCGGCCATGGCCAGTTTGCGGGCCGTGGCAAGACCCACCACGCCTGCACCAATCACGATACATTCAATATCCACACTCATTGCTATGCCTTGTTGATAATGGCTTGCGGGGTCAGGTCGAAACTGCCGGCATGGTAAACCAGGGGCAGGCTGTGGGTGTGACCGCAGCGTTCAACCTCGCCAATCAGGATCATGTGATCGCCTTCGTGGTAGCGGTTGCGGCTGTAGCATTCAAACCAGGCGGCGCAGCATTCGTTAGCCAGTTTTGGCAGTCCGTATGCATTAGTCTCGTAATTGGCACCGGCAAAGCGTTCTTCAAGGCTGCCTTTGGAAAAGCGGCGGGCCAGTTCAAGCTGATCGGCGGCCAGTACGTGAATAATATAACGTTCGGCTTGTTCAAATGCCCGGATATTGGACGAGTCCTGGGTAAGGCTCCAGAGCACCAGCGGCGGATTAAGAGAAACCGAATTGAAAGAACTGACGGTTAATCCAACCGGCTTGCCGGTATCGGGGTGAAGGGTGGTAACGATGGTAACACCAGTGGCAAAACGGCCCAGTGCCGTTCTAAATGCCGGAGAATCAAAATCGGGAGCGCGTAAGCTCATGGGTAAACCTTGTGAATCAGAAGAAAAATGGGACTTCAGGGCGAGAGCCGGGTGAATGTCCAGTTTCCGTTGTTGTCTTTGTTGTATTTGATGCGATCGTGCAGGCGTGAAGGCCGGCCTTGCCAGAATTCGATGGTTTCGGGAACAATCAAATACCCGCCCCAATAGGGGGGCTTGGGGATATGGCTGCTGAATTTTTCTTTGAAATGCTGTTCCCGGGCTTCCAGTTCTTCACGGGTAATGGGCTGGCTTTGGATGGACGCCCAGGCGCCAATACGTGAGCCTTCAGGGCGACTGTTGAAATACTCGGTGGACGCCTGTTCGGACAGCTTGACGACATGACCGTTGATGTGCACCTGCCTTTGAAGGGGAAGCCAGCAGAACAGGGCGCTAATATTGGGATTGGCGCTTAAATCTTTGCCTTTGCTGGAGTCGTAGCTGGTAAAAAATACCAGGCCTTTTTGGTCGAAGCCTTTTAACAGGACGGTGCGGGAGGATGGTTTGCCCTTTGCTGAAACCGTGGAAACGATCATGGCATTGGGCTCGAGGATTTCCCCCTGGCGGGCCTCTTCGAACCAGTTTGAAAACTGGCTTATGGGATCGGGGGCCAGCTGGGATTCGAGCAAAGCGTTTCTTTCGTACTGTTGGCGCAAATCGGCAATAGACATGGCAGTGAAATGGATACGTAAAAAGGGTTAGTTTACCGCACAGTCGTGACGGTGATTAGGGTTTGGCAATGCGTTGCTTAATAAGGTCGGCCAGTTCAAACAGATTTTCATCATTGATGCTGGCCTGTGCCAAAGCGCTGGCGGTTTCCAGCACATATTCGGGGCAGGGGCCGCAAGTACCGCAGGCGTTAAGAACGATGTCCAGGGTTTCATCCCGGGTAAGGCCTTGTATGTAAGCATGGCTGTTGATGTCCATAACAAAGGCCAACGCGGTGATGGGGCCCATCATGGTTTCACAGCGGATCCACTTGGGAATGTAAGCGCCAGAGGGCATTTCGCGTTTCCAGAGCAGGCGGAACTGTTCATGAAGGTTGTTATCATTCAGTTTGAAAACCTTGCCCTGGCAGGTGCCGCCAGAATCAAGACCAAATACCAGGCCCGGCTGCTCGGGGGTGCCCCGGTTGACGCTGGACCACAAACATAATGAACGATGGTAGCCCTGCAGCGTGGCCAGCCGGTCTTCCTGAAAATGGAACTCGGGACGCCAGATTAAAGAGCCGTAGCCAAACACCCAGATTTCTTCGGGGGACGGATGTTCGGCAAGTGTTTGCAGCATGGACAGCTCGCGTTCTTCATCTGTCCACAGGCGGAATGTCTGGATATGCTCAATAGCCTTATGCAATGCGGTAGGAAGCGGTGTCTTCACTTTGAATTCGATTTAAAAAATGTACGTTAAAATAGTCTGACTTTAGTATAGGACAAAAGAGACACAAATGAGCATGCAGGAAAGTAATAATGAGCGTCGTTTTGGTGGCTTGCGGCGGCTATATGGTGAAAAAGCAACGCAAACCCTTGCCAGTGCTCATGTCATGGTGGCCGGCATTGGTGGTGTAGGTTCCTGGGTGGCCGAGGCCCTGGCCCGTTCCGGTGTCGGCCAGCTGACGCTGGCCGACCTGGATCATGTGGCCGAATCTAATGTGAACCGGCAAATTCATGCCTTAAGCCAAACCATGGGCATGGCCAAGGTGCAGGCCATGGCACAGCGGGTAGCGGGTATTAACCCTGAATGCCAGGTGCATTTGTTTGATGATTTTGTTGATGCCACCAATATTAATGAATTGCTGGATGACCGGCAGCCTGATGTCTTTATTGACTGTACCGATCAAGTGTCGGCCAAGGTGGCCATGGTGCTGGCCTGCCGTCAGCGCAAGGTGCCTTTGATTATGTGCGGGGGCGCAGGCGGCAAAACCAATCCCTTAAGTTTGTGTGCCGGCGACCTGTCACAGGCCCGCAACGATGCCCTGCTGGCCCGCTTGCGTAACATACTGCGCAAGCAACACGGCTTTGCCAAAGGCTCGGACCACAACGGCAAAGCCTTAAAACGCGTGCCCAAAATGAATGTGGATTGTTTCTGGTTTGACCAGCCAGCCATTTTGCCTGATTTGTGGCAGGCTGGTAGTGATGATGCCGGGCAAAATACCGCTTTGCAGGGTTTGTCTTGTGCCGGTTACGGCTCTTGCGTGACGGTAACTGCCACCATGGGGATGGCGGTGGCCAATGCCGGCATTGCGCAACTGCTGAAACCCTGACGCTATATGTGAGCATCCTGTCAGGCGTATGTAACCACCCCGTCAGGCGTAGTTTTATTTAGCTTATCAGTTTGCGAGTAACCACCCCGTCAGGCGTAGCCTGACACCCCTCCGTGGGAGGGGAATTTTCCTGCTTCGTAGAAACGTCAGTGCCTCACATTCCCCTCCCGCGGAGGGGTGGCGCGAAGCGCCGGGGTGGTCCTCAAACCACCTCCCCCCTAAACGAAGCCCCAACCAATTCCCCTCCCGCGGAGGGGTGGCGCCAAGCGCCGGGGTGGTCCTCAAACCACCTCCCCCCCTAAACGAAGCCCCAACCAATTCCCCTCCCGCGGAGGGGTGGCGCGAA
>Ga0265295_1001817_pt1 | contig 36327 bp, 24 predicted proteins | sample Munlansysbiofilm_FD_192503 | JGI IMG/M metagenome (GOLD analysis project Ga0265295, IMG submission 192503) | Leachate microbial communities from a municipal landfill in Southern Ontario, Canada - Methane capture system biofilm | ecosystem: Engineered > Solid waste > Landfill > Unclassified ... | reverse complement strand
TTTTCATAATGAATAGTGTAAGTAATTTTATTAAAATAAAAAAATTAATCAGGGGGTTAAAAGTCTAGACTTTTAACCCCCTGATTAATTACTTACACAGTTTATGGGATACTCCCTTCTTGTTATTAAGGGTAAACTGCCCATTTGCAATCCTGTTACATGTTCTTCCGCAAATAGCCCCAAAATAAGGTTCTTCGGAGCGTATATAATCATCAATATTTGAATGCCCCGTAACAACATCAATCAAATTTTCGTTTTTATCGGGAACTACTAACGAAGCTACTCTTGCACCATAGTTTGTTATAGCAATTTCGCAACCGTTTTTATTTATTAGCATAAATAACCCCGTTCTTTTATTGTCAACCGTTTTTTCAAAATTCTTGCTCTGTAATCCCGATTTGCTTTTAATATTACTCATATCCCTTTGATATTTTCTGTGAAATAATTATAAGCTTTGCGCATTACTTTGTTGCAATTCTATATGTTTAGTAGATGGTTTATGAACTATTGCTTTTCAAAAGTAAATATTTTAGTTTAAAATTGTAGATTTGTGTCTTAAATAAAAAACTGATGAGCTATTTTTCGCACGAAACAGCAATAATTGATGATGATTGTATTATTGGCAAGGGTACAAAGATATGGCATTTTAGCCATATAATGACGGGATGTATCATTGGTAATGACTGTAATATAGGTCAGAATGTGGTAGTATCGCCCGATGTGGTGTTGGGGAATAACGTTAAGGTGCAGAATAATGTTTCGATTTATACGGGTGTTATTTGCGAAGATGATGTGTTTCTTGGACCGTCGATGGTTTTTACCAATGTAATTAACCCCCGTAGTGCGGTTAATCGCAAAAGTGAGTATGGCAAAACACTGGTGAAAAGGGGCGCAACCATTGGTGCAAATTCAACCATAGTGTGTGGTGTTACCCTGGGCGAATTTTGCTTTGTTGGTGCGGGTGCAGTTGTAATTCGCAACGTAAAACCTTACGCCCTGGTAGTGGGCAATCCATCAAAACAAATTGGATGGATGAGCGAGTTTGGGCATAGGCTCAATTTTAATGAGCAAGGAATTGGCGTATGCCCCGAAAGCAAAGAGAAGTATAGATTAAGCAACGATATAGTAACAAAAATTTAGTGTAGTATTTTAAAAGTAAATTACGGTATGTCAAAAAATTTTAGTCTTATTGGATCTGCAGGGTATATTGTTCCACGCCATTTAAAAGCTATAAAGGATACGGGGAACAATCTTTTAGCCAGTCTCGATAAGCACGATTGTGTGGGTATCCTTGATAGCTATTTTCCTGATTCTGATTTTTTTACCGAGTTCGAACGGTTCGATAGACATATCGATAAGCTTAAGCGGCAGGGCATACAAATGGATTATGTTTCCATTTGTACACCAAACTACCTGCACGATTCGCACATTCGTTTTGCTTTACGTCATGGAGCCGATACTATTTGCGAAAAGCCCATTGTGCTAAATCCATGGAATGTGGATGCGCTTGAGGAGATTGAGCGTGAAACGGGACGAAAGGTAAATACTATCCTTCAGCTAAGACACCATCCAGCAATATTAGAGTTGAAACGTAAGGTTGAACAGGCACCTAAGGATAAGATTTTCGACGTCGATTTAACCTATATCACTAGCCGTGGCCGCTGGTACTTTATTTCGTGGAAGGGCGATATACAGAAATCGGGTGGGGTAGCCACGAATATTGGCGTTCATTTCTTCGATATGCTTGCTTGGATTTTTGGAAATGTAAAGGAGAATATTGTACATATATCTAAACCCAATAAGGCTGCAGGTTATCTTGAACTCGACAGAGCCAGGGTGCGTTGGTTCTTGAGCGTAGATTACAATGACTTGTCTGATGAGATAAAAAGTAAGGGGCAAAGAACATATCGCTCAATATCTATCGAAGGGGAAGAGCTTGAGTTTAGCGGTGGATTTACTGATTTGCATACTGTTAGTTACCAGGAAGTTTTAAAGGGTAAGGGGTATGGTTTAGCCGATGCCCGTTCTTCAATACAAACCGTACATCATATTCGTAATGCAGAGCCCCTGGGTTTAACAGGCGAGTATCATCCCTATTGCAAAAATTTAAAGCTGTAATATCCATGAGTTTTTACCTAAATCTTATTAATAAAAAGGAGAAAATAGCCGTTATCGGATTGGGCTATGTTGGTTTACCCATAGCGCTTGAGTTTGCAAAAAAATTAAAGGTTATTGGTTTCGATATCAATCAGCAGCGCATTGAACTTATGAAGAGAGGGGAGGATCCTAGTCGCGAGCTCGATTCCGAAGCATTTATTGGACGCGACATCCATTTCACAGCCAATGCCGACGATTTGAAAGAGGCTCGGTTCTACATAGTGGCCGTTCCTACCCCAATCGACGCCCATAATTTGCCCGACCTAAAACCACTGCTTGCAGCTACAAAATCGGTGGCAAGGGTACTTGAAAAGGGCGATTATGTAGTTTTCGAATCGACAGTATATCCTGGTTGTACAGAAGATGAATGCGTGCCGTTGCTCGAGCAAATATCGGGGCTTAAATATATCGATGATTTTAAGGTTGGCTTCTCGCCCGAACGAATAAATCCTGGTGATAAGGAGCATATTCTTCCAAAAATAGTGAAAGTTACCAGCGGGTGCGACAGCGAATCGGCCGAGGTAATAGCCAAAACATACGAGCTGATAATTGAGGCAGGTGTGCATCGAGCTAGCTCGATAAAAGTGGCAGAAGCAGCTAAAATTATTGAGAATACGCAGCGCGATATAAACATTGCTTTTATGAACGAGCTCTCGTTGATATTTAACCGGATGGGAATAAATACTTACGAGGTGCTTGAAGCGGCCGGCACCAAATGGAATTTTCTTAAATTTTTCCCTGGATTGGTCGGAGGCCATTGCATTGGTGTTGACCCTTACTACCTGGTATACAAAGCTAAGCAGCTTGGGTATCATCCCCAAATTATAAGCGCTGGGCGTGTTATTAACGACTCTATGGGTGGTTACGTGGCTAAGCAGCTAGTAAAAAAGATTATAGCTTGCGATAAAAGTATTAAGAACGCCAAAATACTACTTATGGGGGTTACCTTTAAGGAGAACGTTAGCGATATTCGGAACTCTAAGGTGGTTGATATTGTTAATGAGCTTAAATCCTACGGAGTTTCGAAAATTGATGCTGTCGACCCTTTTGCTAGTAGCCAGGAGGTTGAATATGAGTATGGCTATAAGTTGGCAACCGAACCAAATGGCAGGTACGACGCCATTATTGTTGCTGTAAATCATAGGCAATATCTCGATTTAGATGATGATTTTTTTAGCCAGTATGCAGCCGATAGGTGTATATTTGTTGATGTAAAGGGTGCATTCCATAACCGTAAGCCCAAAGGGTTAGCTTATTGGAGCTTGTAAATATTCCGTTGGTTGGGTAGCCGAAATCAGAGAATATTGTTTAATTAAGCAAAATGTAGCCTACTGTTCAAGTATAACCGTTCCCTTCGATTTCGGTCAGGGTGACGGTCAGGCTGAGCAGCCTGCCCTGAGCGAAGTTGGTGGGTAGTCGAAACCGACAACCTTAAGTTAACGACATTGAAATATTATTAAATATTTTACCATTTCTCTATGAAAATTTTAGTTACAGGAACTGCTGGTTTTATAGGTTTCCACTTGGCACAAAAACTAATTGCCCGTGGCGATGAGGTTGTTGGAATTGATAGCATAAACGATTATTATGATATCAACCTAAAGTACTCGCGACTTGAAGTTACGGGTATAAATAGAGAGCATATAAGTTATGGTAAACCAGCTAGTAGCAGTAAGCATTCAAACTATACATTCATCAACCTTAAGCTAGAGGATAGGGTTGGTATTAATAAACTTTTTGCTGATTTTAAATTCGATCGGGTTTGCAATTTGGCTGCTCAGGCAGGGGTGAGGTATAGTCTTGAGAATCCGATGGCATACGCCGATAGCAATATAGTTGGATTTGTTAATATTTTAGAGGCATGTAGATACAACGATATTGAGCATCTGGTTTATGCAAGTAGCTCAAGTGTTTATGGATTAAACGAAACGATGCCCTTTTCAACCCATCATAATGTTGACCATCCCATAAGCTTGTATGCAGCGAGTAAAAAGAGTAACGAGCTTATGGCCCATACTTACAGCTACCTTTTTAAATTGCCCACTACTGGGCTAAGGTTCTTTACGGTTTATGGCCCTTGGGGCCGGCCTGATATGGCTCTGTTCCTTTTCACAAAGGCAATACTTGCTGGTGAACCCATTGATGTTTTTAATAATGGTAATATGCAGCGCGATTTTACCTATATCGACGATATAGTGGAGGGTGTGATGCGGGTTATTGATAATCCCCCAAAAGCCGACTCTAGCTGGAGTGGCAAAAAGCCAAATCCCTCGTCTTCGGTTGCACCGTATAAGATATTCAATATTGGTAACAGTAACCCGGTTAAGTTAATGGATTTTATTAGGGCAATAGAATCGGCTTTGAATCAAAAGGCCGAAATTAATTATATGCCCTTACAACCAGGTGATGTCCCCTCAACCTGGGCCGATGTTGATGATTTATGGGGAAGCTTAGGCTTTAGACCAGCAACCTCTGTTAAAGAGGGCGTTGCTAACTTTGTTGCGTGGTATAAACAGTTTTACAAAAAATAGGTTGCTTAATGCTTGTTTGCAGCAAGCCAGCTAATAACTTCAGCTGTTTTCTCGGCCAGGTTGTGAGAGGCCAATTTTAGGTTCATAATAAATTCATCCTCAGTAGGTATACTGCCATCAACAATATCGGTTATCGTTTTAATTCCAACGTATGCAATGCCAAGCTGGTTAGCTACCCATGCAATGCTAGCCGCTTCCATATCTTTTACAACACCCCTATTTTCTTTTATTAGCTCAATATCTTTATCGGTAAAATCGAGTGAGTTGCCCGTTGTTATTACACCTAAGCGTAGCCCTAACTCCTTTGCAATAGTACGGCAATCGTAGGTGGGGAAGTAGCCAAAGCCATACTCTTTAAATCCAGGCAGATTTATACGACGGTCGTGGTAGCAAACCTTTGGGTAGCCTAAGTAGGTATCGCCAATTTTTGCTTTATCCCATAAGAACCCTCCTGCCGTACCTGCATTTATAATTAGTGATGGTTTAAATGCTTCTGCTCCAAGGTAGGTGCTTAGGGTTGAGGCCTGTGTGCCAATTTGATCCACGCCATAAACATTGCATTTGCCGTTTACCAACAGGTTAACCTGCATGCTTTCAATTTTACCTGAGTAATGTTCAATTGTGAACGGATTTTTTAGTTTGCCTATGTATTGAAGATTTTGTTTGTTTATTATGGGTAAAGCCTCGTCGAGCATAGCCATTATCAGTAAAAAATTTTCAGGGTTGGTCATATTGTTTAGCTTATTTTATGGTATCACTTAGTTTTTTATGAAGAGTGGAGCTATGGTTATTTGTAAATTTTTAAATATACATTTTTTAGATGATTTTACGCACATTAAAAGGAGGCTACAGTTGGATGTCGTTCTTTCGACATGTATTTTTCTAAAAGGATATTTAATTTTTTTATATTTAAACAGATTATCGTATATTGTATTCACTTAAAGTAATATTTTAAGCCTAAGATTATATTTAACAATGAATTTACCCCAAGGTTCAGTCGATTATAGGGATAACGAGTATTTCAAGTTTCGTTATTCAACACGATTTCAAGAAAATGATATCGTTCAAATTCGTACAGGGCAAGATTTAGAGGCAGCCCGATTTCAGGCTCGAAAAAGTTTTCCGGATGTTTTAAACGAGTATTGGTGGCTAAAACCTTCCGATATTACAACTTTTAGAGAGTTGCCTCTCAAAATTCAGGATGTATATTATTACCATGGGGGCGTGCCGGTAGTAGTGTTTACTACTGCAAATGGAAATTTGGCACGCAAGGCGCAAATATTTCTTAAAAAACGCGACGACCCCAAAAGCACTTTAAAAAAGGAGCTTAAAAATCAAATGGTGGCTGCTCAGGCTAATGAGTTGGATGAGTTACTATTAAGTCATGACTTGCTGGTTAGGAAAGAAGCGGCTAAAATTCTTACCCAAAAATTCCCTGAGCATGTGCCCCTCGATACGGAATCGGCAGCTGTTTTAGCAATACATCAACGCAAGCTTAGTTCGATTGTGAGCTTTGGTTCGGAGGCATTACGGCCGCTGATTGAAAGGTTTTTTGTAACAACAAATGCCAAAGAGTCGGAAGAAATTGTTGGTGTACTTGTCAGAATAGGAGAGCCCGCATTACCCGTCCTAGAGGATATGATTGAGTATTTATCTCTTATGGCTAGCCCATTTTATGCCAAGCGTATTAATTGGGTGGTTAATCAGATTAAGAAAAAGTAGCTTCAAACGAGTTGACTAGTTTACCCTAGCTATAGTTTTTTACTCGGTGTTTTCCTTTATTTTAAGATCGTTTTTTGCATTATACAAGCTTAACTCTAATTATCCATCCGAATAATTGCTATTTAAAGCCCTCATGCAGCGACTAAGTATTACAACCAATTTTGTTACCAAAATTGGGTTCGGCTATGTCGGGGTAACCCGCATTCGCATTCATCTTTTAAAAATTTGATGAATACTGCGGGTTGGCGTGATGCATGTACCCAAATAGCATACATTTTCTTAGATAATCCACCCTATTTATATAATGGCTAGTAAACAGTAGATTTATTTTAAACCTAACGCAACCATTAAAGTTTTTTTACCATCTGTATGATATCTGGTTAAATGATGTTATATTTGTTTTTACATAAACCAAATTGAAACATCGTTTTGGAGGTAAGTAAAAACATTCTTGAGAGATGTTGTAACAATGAGCGAAAAGCGCAGCAGTTGCTCTACGAAATGTATTCGTCGGCAATGTATGGTGTTTGTTTGCGGTACTACCCTAATGCCGAAATTGCACGCGATATACTTCAGGATGGCTTTATCAAGGTATTTGAAAAATTAAAAACTTATAAGGGCGAAGGTTCTTTTGCAGGTTGGATACGCAGAATAATGGTGAACACGGCTCTCGAGTATCATCGTAAAGCGCGCGATTTTGTAGATGTTGAAATTACTGCTGATAGTATAGGTGATGCGAATAATGTGTATTTTGATACCGATTACCAGTTTTTGTTAAAGATTGTTGCCAGTTTACCTCGTCAATATCGATTAGTGTTCAACCTTTATGCTATCGAGGGGTATTCGCATGCCGAAATAGCCTCCCTATTGAATATAGCAGAGTCTACAAGTAAATCGAATTATAGTAGAGCTAGAGCTATACTAAGAGAAAAAGTAAGTTTGATCCATAAGTTTGAAACGTATGCAGTTTTACGAGCCAGGACCATATGAGGAGTTTGTAGGTAAAATTTCTACGGCAAAGGTTAAACCTCCTGCTGCTGTTTGGCATTATGTTTCGCAACAACTTGACGATATTCAAAGAAAAAAGAGGGTTCGTTTTTTATACTGGGTAAGTGCTTATGCTGCATCCTTTTTACTAATTGGCGGTTTATCCCTTTTCTTTTTACTAAAAACGGATACAAAGTACGTTGAGAGTTTTCAGATAGCAGAGCTTTCTGCGAAAAACTTAAATAGCTCGCCACCTCCTACTGTATCTATTTCAAATTTAAGCAGCCCATTGCCTATACCCGTTAGCGATAAGAATCGGGAAGTATTAGTTCAACTCCCTGTTGAAGCGCTATTTGCTCAAGGCACGGTAGATAGGCTAGAGCCTATGGATAGTAGATTGGGAGCGCATTTCTCCCCCCAGCAAGGGCTTCAAACTATTTCAAAGCTAAAGCCGCCTCCCCAATATATCTCTACTAAAAAACCAACCCGAAATCGTAATCTATCGAAAGCTTCAGCGAGGGCAGGCTGGACTTTAGCGCTGTATACTAATCCCTACTTTTCATCCAATACATCGATTATTATGTCTCAGTCAGGAGTTACTAAGGAGATGGGGCTATGGATGTGGGGTGGAGAGGTTCAGCTTATGAAGCGTATTAGTGAAAATGTTGGATTAGTCTTTGGTTTGGCAGTAAACCCAACGGGGCAAAGAACTTTAGATTTAGCCATGTTTAATGACGGCAGAACACGCAGTAAGGATGTCCTGTCGGCTATAACCTCCTACGGAACAGTTACTGTTGCTACACCAGATGTTGCTACACCAATGCATGATAATGGGACAAAATCTTCGCCCGTATCGCTGTCCGATTTATCGCAGTATATTTACCATATTGAGATTCCATTTATGCTTACAACCAAATTCAATGTCGATAGGGTTGGGGTTGAGTTTCGGTTTGGCGGTGCTGCCGGAATGTTAGTACATAATAAGTTCGAAGTACATAATGAACATGGCAATTTTGTTGGCGAAACGCAGGGCGTTAAACCATATAGCGTATCGGCTATTAGTGCTGTTAGTATATCCATCCCTCTTGTAAATAAGCTGTCTCTCGTAGTTGAGCCCTACTTTCGTTTAGGTTTGGTTTCATTCAACAATCAGGCTAACTCAACAACTTATCCTTTTAATGCATCGGTTCGTTTCGGTTTAGGTTACAGCTTTTAATGTAGTTGTTCTCACTCACATTTCTACATCACTTTTGCTACTGTATAGCTCCTGTGGTGAGGTATGGAAATTAGGCAAAAAAATATCACGAATCACCGGGGCCTTAGCCCCCATAATCTTTTTCTACAGGTTAAAACAACTAACGCTTTAACCCCAATTATTCATCCGATATAATTGGGATCTCCGACAGCGGCTAAATCTCACAACCAATTTTGTTACCAAAATTGGGTTCGGCTATGTCGGGGGAACCCGCATCGGTATTCATCTTTAATAAATATGATTAGTAATGCGGGTTAACTTGTAAATTGTTTATGATTTTACAAGAATTGCCAACGGCTTATATATAAATCAAAAGAGGGATTGCGCCATGCAATCCCTCTTTTGGTCAGGTAGAATGTCTTATTTTACTCTACCCTTCCACTATTTTTTCTTCAATATTGGGTAGCTGTAAACCATACCCTTTCTTCTTGTCCTCGGCTTTGAGTAGGAAGCCAAAAACAAGTGCCAAGATACCAAAGCTGGTGAAAATTAGCATTGGAATGGTGTAGTTGTATGTTGAAACTGTAACGCCTTCAACCACCCTTTCACCAATAACACAGTATTTATCAAGCACCCAGCCAATCAGCGCAGGAACACCCATAAGCCCCCAGTTTTGTACCCAAAAAATTAATGCGTAGGCAGTACCTAAACGTTTTTCGGGGATGATTTTTGGAACTGATGGCCACATTGCTGATGGAACAAGAGAGAAAGCGACCCCTAAAATAATTACAAGTATAATGGCAATTAACCAGTGATTTAGGAATGGAATAGAGAACAGGGAATGTACAAAGATTAGAAGTATAGCACCTAGTATCATAATTGAAGCACCTTTACCCTTTCTATCGTAAATACTACCGAATAAAGGGGTAAGCAGAATTGTTCCGAATGGAAGAACAGCTGGTATGAATCCAGCAAGAGATTCTTCTACACCGAATTTATTCACCATTAAATCTGTTGCATACTTTAGGAATGGGAAAACGGATGAGTAAAATAGTACACATAAAATTGCAATGTACCACCATCCCCTGTTTGTAATAATTGCAAGAATATCCTTTATCTTAAACGACTCCTCTTCGTCTACAACTTCATTATCAAGGTCGTAAGCTGCTTGGCTGGCATCCAACTTTTTATCCATAAAAGTGTAGATAATGAAAGCAATTAGTCCAATACAAAGTAGAATTAGAGCAACTAAAAGAGGCTTAGACACATGACCCAATGATCTGGCTATCGGAACCGATGTGGCAAGAGCTAAACCGGTACCAATACGAGCCATAGCCATTTCGAGTCCCATTGCCAGGGCAAGCTCTTTCCCTTTAAACCATTTTACAATAATTTTTGATACCGTAATACCAGCAACCTCAACGCCAACGCCAAATATGGCGTATCCAAATCCTGCCATAAAAACCTGTGCTTTTACTTCAAACCATAATATATTCCAGATTTGGTCATCGAGTGAGGTTGTTGAAACGGCCCAATATTTTATTAATGTGCCAACTACCATGATGATTGTAGCACCCAAGCCAGTAAAGCGTACTCCCATTTTGTCGAGTATTATACCACCGAAAATTAGCATAAAGAGGAATACGTTGAACCATCCGTAGGCGCTGGTAAAGAACCCATAGTCGGAACTATCCCACGAGAGTTGACCCTCGAGAAGCCCTTTTAGAGGAGCCATTGCATCGGCTAAGAAATAAGCGCATAGCATGGTAAACGAAACGATAAATAATGCCGCCCAGCGTGCTGCTGCCGAATCGCGTAAAGTCTGTTTAATTTTTTCCATTTTTCAGTATTATTATGAGGATTAGTCCTAAGTTTTTTCGAATGTCAAATAAAAGAAAAATATAGTAGTTTTCCTATGATTTTTATGCCAAATGCCATGTCAATATGGCATTGTATTAGATCTTGATATGCACAAATAACAACGAGGGTAGTGAATACTCATTACCCTCGTTGCAGTTTTGTCTTATCCTATTTTCTAACTAGTTCGCTTTGTAAACCCACATATCAATAGGTTCACTCTTAGGACGGTTCACTCTACGAATTTCGTTGGCTGCTTTTGAGTAAGTTTCAAAAGAACCAATGGAAACCATTTTGAACCCATTAGGAGATTCAATAATTTTTGGATTCTGATATCCAAGCTGTGCCACATGTTTTTGATAACCATTGGCGTTTGATGGTATTTTAAAACTACCAATGATAACATGGTATTTGTTTCTGGCTTCCATCTCTTTTACCCTCATCAGAGAATCTTGAATAGCCTTTTCTTTTGCCCTACGAGCCTCTTCTATTTTTCTCGCCTTAAGAGCCTTAACTTTTTTTATGCTATCCTGCTTGGCTTGCCAAGCAACAAGGGTGTCTTCTGCCTTGTCCGATTTAAATCGTTCAAAAAACCGGCAACCCGAAAAGGTAAGTGCCAGTAGTAAAGTAAGGATGAGTGTTTTTCTCATGGTCGCTTTTAGTTAAATTCTTTATCAAATTTCTGCATTTTTTTTTCACAAACAAAGAAAAAAGGCAATAAATATGATAAAAAGTTGCATTTTCTTAAACATGATACGCTGAACCTGCAGTCTTACAGGGGGATATAGGTTTGTTTTTTTATTGAGCAAAACGATATTTTTTTTGTTGAAGTACGGCAAACAGTAGCTATTGACGCAGGATTCTCGTGTCACATTCAAAAAAAAATAGATTCTCCCTCTGTTTTAATACGGTTGTGTGTCTTGTTTCGATTATTTTGACGTTTTATAGTGTTACTCTAAAGGTTTGGTTAGGGTTTAATCAGGTTTCCAAATAGATAATTTATTAAGTGTATTGTGTACAAGTGCTGTTAAATTAATGCTGTTAACCCCAATTATTCATTCGAATAATTGCTGCCTCCGACGGCGACTAAGTTTCACAACCAATTTTGTTACCCAAAATTGGGCTCAACTAAGTAGGGGTAACCCGCATTTGCATTCACCTTTTACAAATTTGATGAACAATGCGGGTTAAATGGTTGTTGCTGTATCAAATACTTTATGTTAGATATTTTATTCTTTTAATGAAAACGCAGTAGTGTAACACACCATTCTTAAACATAGGGTATGTTGCTGTATGGTGAAAGTTCGAAATAGAATTTCACACCGTATTCATATTAAATAGGTGCTAATCTATTGTATATTAAATCTAGTATAACTATTATTGCCTTTGGAATTTAATTTTTGGCCTAAAATAGCCATGTTAAGTGTATATTGATGTTATTAAGATTGTTTTGTAGCTTATTTTATGCAATTTAACGTATACTAATTATGATTACAATAGTTGATCTGTTTGAGCGGAGTGTAGAAAAATACTCGGCTAATCCGTATTTGTGGGAGAAAACGGGTAGTGAGTTTGTTCCAAAAACCTATAAACAGGTTAAGGGCGAGGTTTACTGCTTGGCCAACGGTTTGCTTAGCATGGGGGTTAAAAATAACGAAACCATTGCCCTGCTTTCCGAAGGCAGAAATTGGTGGGTAGTTAGTGAACTTGCTATCCTGTATACTGGCGCAATAAATGTTCCTCTTTCCATTAAGTTAGAGAGTCCCGATCTGCATTTTAGGTTGGAGCATTCCGACACGTCAATAATTTTTGTTTCTGGAAATCAGGCAGGAAAAATAAACGCAATAAAGGGTAAGCTGCCTAAGCTTAAACATATTATTTACTTGGATGAGCAGGATGAGTATGCCGAAAACGAAATGCACATATCGAAAGTTATGGAGCAGGGCGAAAGTTTTATGCAAAATAACCCCGATGCTTTAAGCGAGGCCACTAAGCGGATAGGGCTCGACCATTATGCTACCATAAGTTACACTTCGGGTACAACTGCCGACCCTAAGGGCGTAATCCTTTCGCACCGCAACTATACTGCAAATGTTGAGCAAGCTTTAACGCTTATGAATATTCCGCAGTGGTACAGGACACTAATAATACTCCCACTCGACCACTGTTTTGCACATGTGGCGGGATTGTACTCTTTTATGGCCATGGGTGCTAGTATTGGAACTGTTCAGGTTGGAAAAACGTCCATCGAAACGCTGAAAAATATCCCGACAAACATTAAGGAGTTTAAACCAAACCTATTGCTAAGTGTTCCAGCCCTTGCAAAAACATTCAAAAAGAGTATCGAGTCAAATATTAAGGCTAAGGGGAAGACGGTTGAGATGCTCTTTAATTTCGCCATGAAAATTTCGTATCGCTATAACAAGGAGGGGTATAATAAGGGGGCAGGGCTAACCTTTTTATATAAACCGTTGATTTGGTTGTTCCGAAAAATTTTAATCGACAAGGTACGCGAAGGATTTGGTGGCGAACTCGATTTCTTTATTGGTGGAGGTGCGCTGCTCGATATAGAGCTACAGCGTTTTTTCTATGCCGTAGGCATGCCCATGATGCAGGGTTATGGACTCTCGGAGGCTACACCCATAATTAGTTCAAACTCTCTTGAGCGTCATAAGCTGGGTTCGTCGGGGTATTTGGTAACCCCCATGGAGCTGAAAATTTGCGACGATAATGGTGTTGAGCTGCCCGTTGGGCAGAAAGGCGAGATAGTTATCAAGGGTGAAAACGTGATGGTGGGGTACTGGAAAAACGAGAAGGCCACTGCCGAAACCGTGAAGGATGGATGGCTATACACAGGCGATATGGGCTATATGGATAAGGATGGATTCTTATATGTTCTAGGCCGCTTTAAAAGCTTGCTTATAGGTAACGATGGCGAGAAGTACAGCCCCGAAGGAATTGAGGAAACGGTAGTACAGCAATCACCGTTGATTGATCAGTTTGTTCTGTATAATAATCAGAATGCCTATACAACTGCACTCGTTGTGCCTGCTAAGGAGATGCTAAAGAAAGCAACGCAGGAGAGCGTTGCCGATTTATCGTCCCACGAAGCCGTTAACGAGGCAATAAAACTACTTCAAAATGATATTGCACAATTTAAAACTGGGGGCGAGTTGGCGGGGCAGTTCCCCGACCGATGGCTGCCTGTAACATTTGCAGTTATTGGTGAGCCTTTTTCCGAAAAAAATGGGCTGGTAAATAGTACGATGAAGTTGGTGAGGGGGAAGGTTGAAAAGAGGTATGCCGATAAAATAGATTTTCTATATACTCTCGAGGGGAAAGATGTTTTCAACTCCATCAATGTTACAGCAATAAAAGAGCTGTTTGAGAAGTAATGGCTTAACCCCAATTATTCATTCAAATAATTGGGGCCTCCGACAGCGACTAGGCCTCACAACCAATTTTGTTACCCAAAATTGGGCTCAACTAGGTCGGGGTAACCCGCATTTGTATTTATCCTTAGTGGATTTTATGATTAAAGCGGGTTAGAATAGTTTTGGGTGGTCGTTATCAAACTTTTGCAGTATTTTTGAAATAACTGCTTCGCGAACAAATTTTGAACGGTTCTTTACTCGGTAACGTTTACAGTACGAGTCTATGGCTTCAAGTTCCGAGGTGTTAAACAATATCTCTTTACGGTGTATTCGTTTGAGCTTATCGTTATTAAATCCTGAACGTTTTAGCATTATGTCTGGTGTAGTATGATTATTTTACAAAGTAATAAAATAACATTAAAATCGGATGGTTGCAAACATGCAAAGAATTTAACATTTAGCGAAAGTTTTTAACATTCTGGGCTGTTCAGCTATCTTTTCGCCCCTTTTTTACTAAAGGCTAGCCTTTTTTTATACTTTAGTGATATTAATTGTTTGTAAACCAGAAATTAAACAATACTTTCAATGGATTCAAGTAAATCAGAATTACGTCAATTACGAGGTAAGCCTACCAATGAGAGTGTTTTCCCTAATTTAACCTCAATAAATGATGCATTTAGCACCATGCCTGTTGGGATTTGGGTGGAGTGCTCTGATACTTCACAGAATTTTTGGTCTAAAAATTTATATGGTATTCTACATATCCAGGAGGATTTAGCCTCATACCCTAGCCTTTATAATCTAACAGAACGAATTCCACTGGTCGACAGGTCGAAATTCTCCGACTTGCTGTCAATCATTAAAAATGGTGAGTCAACCAGCCCCATAAATATTGAGTTTAAGTATAAAAGCCAGGAGGAACAGCTAGTATCCATAAGCCTTACAGCCGAACCTGTTTTAAATGATAATAATATAATTGAGTGCTGGCAAGGGGCCATGCAGGATATTACCAGCGCTTTACAATTCGAGTCGGTATATAGAAATTCCGCTCAATCGTTAGCTGGTTTTCTAAGCCAAAGCCCCTTGTTAACCTTGGTATTCGATCAAAACGCTTCTCTATTCTACTGGAATAAGCTGTGCTCCGATTTAACAGGTTATAGTATGGGCGAGGCAAGTAATGCCAAGGAGGTGTATAAAGCCCTATTCCCCGAAAAGGAGCTGCGTAAGCAGATCAGAGACGCTATCCGGGCTAAAGATTTTAAACCTTTCGAAAGAGAGGTTGAAGCGGTTGATGAAAATGGCGATTCGATTCTATGTAAATGGTTCTTTTATGTTTTTACCCATGATGATGAAAGAAATGTTGCTGCTGTTGGGCAAAATATAAAATCATATAAAACCACCGAGGAACAGCTAAGCGCTAGGGTTGCCCAGGCCGAAATGCTTGCCAATATCGCCTTTAGCGTTATATATTTACCCGAAAATGAGAGTTACTTTCATCATTTAGGAGTAACCCTAGAGAATAATATACCCGATGCGTACTACATAGTGTCTTCGGTTGATTCCGATCAGCAGTTTTTTACCATAGAGGGCGGATATGGCTTTGCGCAGGATGAATGGGAACAGGTTCTAAATATTTTAGGTTGGACACCTGTGGGCAGACGGTTTCAGTTTCCCAACGGTGCATTTACACAGCAGAACGACCTTTTGATTCATGAGTATGATGAAAGCCTTTACGATTACTCGCACGGGGTTATCTCTTCAGCGGCATCACGTAGCCTTGAAAGGGCACTATCTATTTATAAGATATATACAGTAGGCTTGTTTTACGAATCAACCCTCATGGGCTGGGTACTAGTGTTGGCCAAATCGAATGAGTTTAAAAATCATTTGCATCTTATTCAGGATATTACAAATATCTATTCATCGGCTCTGCACAGAATGCTTCAGGAGCAGAAGGTGGCCAGAACTAAAGCTGAAACCGATGAGGTGAGCAAGCAAAAATCGATGTATTTATCAAATTTCGGACACGAGATACGAGTACCCTTGAATGCTATCTTGGGCTTTACCAAGCTTTTAAACCTACCCAATCTAACAAAAGAAAAAAGGCAGCAGTATATTGATATAATTAGTAGTAAGGGGCATTTGTTGGTTAAGCTTATAAACGATATGGTTGATGTAAGCAACGTGGAGCTGGGGCAGCTAACTGTAGTTAAAACTTATTTCGATTTGAATAAATTGCTGCGTACCCTAAACGATTTTTATTGTAACGAGCGAGTTTTTCAGAATCGTGAGGCTGTTGAGGTTAGCCTAAATATACCCGATAAGCACGGAGCCTTTATGCTGTATACCGACGAGGGAAGACTTGAGCAGGTGCTTACCAACCTGTTGGATAATGCCCTCAAGTACACAGAGAAAGGGTTTGTTGAGTTTGGCTATTCGGTAGCGAATCAAAATGTTGAGTTCGTAGTAAAGGACTCAGGTATTGGTATTGATGAGTCTATGCATTTGGCAATTTTTAACAGGTATAAGCAGGTGGCTAACCAGCTGGAACGAACCACAGAAGGGCAGGGGCTAGGGCTAGCCATTAGCAAAGGAATTATTGAGCTGCTGGGCGGTACTATTTGGGTTGAGTCGGAGCCAGAGAAAGGGGCTACCTTTAAGTTTACCATACCCATCACATACGAAAAACACTACGGGGAAGCCACCTCAGGATTTGATGAAAGTAGGGGGTTAACACCCGATTGGAGAAATAAAGTTTTACTTGTTGCCGAGGATGAGGAGGTTAACTATTTATTGGTTAACACGATGCTCGAATCCACTGGGGTAACCATTCTTTGGGCGCGCGATGGGAAACAGGCTGTTGATTTGGTTGCCAGTATAAAAAAAATCGATGCTGTGCTTATGGATATCCGAATGCCCGTAAAAAACGGGTATGCTGCATCGCTCGAAATTCGCCAGCTTAACCCCAATATTCCAATAATTGCTCAAACCGCTTACGCTTACACCGAGGATAGGGAAAAAGCCATAGCGGCAGGTTGTAACGACTATATCACTAAGCCTATTTGTTCTACCGATTTAATAGCTTTGCTAGATAGGTACTTGGGGTAACCCCAAGTATTCATCCGAATAATTACTGTTTCCGACAGCGACTAAGTTTCACAGCCAATTTTGTTGCCCAAAATTAGGTTTCACTATGTCGGGGTACCTCACATTTGCATTCATCGTTAATAAATTTGATGAATAATGCGGGTTAATTTGTGGCAAAAGTACAGGATATCGTTCATATTTTCATTTTGATTTGTATATTTGGTAATCAAAAACAACCCTGCTGTGCAAAGATATTTTATCGAACTAGCGTATTTGGGTACCAACTACTGTGGTTGGCAAATACAACCCAACGCCAACACCATACAGGCCGAGATAGAAAAAGCCTTATCAACCATACTAAGGGAGGATATTTCGGTAGTTGGTGCTGGAAGAACAGATGCAGGTGTGCATGCCTCGTTTTTTGTAGCACATTTCGATTCACCCCAAGAAAAATTGAATAAGGATCTAAAACTCCTGGCTAGCCTAAACAGCATACTCCCCAAAGATATTGCAGTTAAAGAAATAGTTGCTGTCATACCCGATGCCCATGCTCGCTTTACCGCCCTTTCGCGCACCTATGAGTACAAGATTAGCAGGCATAAAGATCCGTTTAATATTGATACTAGCTGGCTATATAAAACCAAGCTCGATGTGGATAAAATGAAGCGAGCATCTAGTAAACTTTTGTTTTACAGAGATTACACCAGCTTCAGTAAGTTGGGGTCTGACGTAAAGACCTATAATTGTAAAATATTTTTTGCCCTGTGGGAACAGAAAGAGTCGGAGCTGGTTTTTACTATTAGAGCCGATAGGTTTTTACGGAATATGGTACGAGCCATTGTTGGAACGTTAATAGATGTGGGGCGAGGCAAAATTTCGGAAGACGAGTTTGTTCAAATTATTGAGGCTAAGAATCGTTCGCTTGCAGGAACCTCAGCCCCGGCCGAGGGGCTATTCCTTACCAACGTGGAGTATCCAGTAAATATTTTTGTTGGTTAGAGGGCTTGATAGAAAGTTTCCGCCAACTTGTAGCAAAAACAATAATGTAGGTTATTCGTTACAAAAAAACATTACCCCCCGACAATGCTTTTGGGTAAAGCAAACAAATACGAACTTTTAATAAAAACTTTATGTACCTATTTTTCGACACCGAAACAACAGGCTTACCCCGAAATTGGAAAGCCCCTGTAACAGATTTGAATAATTGGCCCAGGATGATTCAAATAGGATGGATTTTATGTGATGACGAAGGGAGCCGTATTGAGATAGGCGACTATATTATTAAACCAGAGGATTTTACAATTCCGCAAGAAGCATCGAAAGTGCATGGTATAACAACCGAGAAGGCTATTAGCGAGGGTTTTGATCTTGAGAAAGTTTTAAATAGGTTTAACGACCTCGTTAAAAAAACCGATTATACTGTTGCTCACAATATTAGTTTCGATGAAAAGATTGTGGGTGCCGAATTCTTGAGAAAAAGAATTAAAAGTGACTTTAGCAGGAAAAGTAAACTTTGTACAATGCAGCTATCAACTAACTACTGTAAACTCCCTGGGCCATACGGTTACAAATGGCCCACGCTATCAGAGCTGCATATAAAACTATTCGGAGTAGATTTTGAAGATGCACACGATGCCTTTGCCGATATTAATGCGACAGAAAAGTGTTTTTGGGAGATGAAGAAACGAGGGTTGATTTAAACATATAACCTTAACCCCAATTATTCATCTGAATATTTGCTGTTTCCAACAGCGACTAAGTCTCTCAACCAATTTTGTTCCCTAAAAATGGGCTCGAAAAGGTCGGAGTAACCCACATTTGCATTCATCTTTTACAAATTCGATGAATAATGCGGGTTAAAAGAGTAGCGAAATGTTGAGATAGATTACAAAAAAAATTACCTTTGATGCGTGAGAAGGATTTTTGGTTTGGCAGCTCAAATACAATTTGAGACAATTAATTATCCTCTCACTTTTTTATTTTAATAGTTCAGAGTGCTATTGAATGAATAGTTATTTTTTTATATCATTGCAAATCATTTCAGGCAGGCACAGTTTTACAACAAAAAGGGTGGCATGGTCGGGTCAAAATACCCAGTAATGTAACCTTTTTTTAATTGAAGTATAAATTTATTCCTATTTAAGGTATAAATCTATAATGAACCGAATAATTAACCGAAAAACTTAACCAAAAACATGGAGGAACTATGGACTACTTGCTTTATGTAACAATGGGGCTAGCATTACTAGCACTAATCTATGCATTCTATCTTTATAAGAATGTTATGAAAAACCCTCAGGGTACGGAAGAAGTTAAAAACATCTCGGGGTATATTAAGGAAGGGGCTAATGCATTTTTAAAACGAGAATACTTAATAATTCTCATATATACAATAATCGCTTTCTTTTTAATTTGGATATCCCCCTTGGGGTTATCAAGTGGTATCGCCTTTGTACTTGGTGCTGTTTTTAGTGGTTTAGCTGGCATAATAGGTATGGAATCGGCTACCAACTCTAACTCACGAACTGCCACTGCGGCCCAAGACCACGGAATGAAAAAAGCTTTAGGTATTGCTTTTAAAGGGGGTGCTGTAATGGGGATGTGTGTTGTTGGTTTTGGTTTATTGGGGGTTGTCCTGGTTTTCTATTTTAGTAATAAAGTTTTTGGTATTGGAGCTTACGACGCCGTTAACATAGCAGCGGGCTATTCACTTGGTGCTTCATCCATTGCTTTGTTTGGGCGTGTTGGTGGCGGAATATATACTAAGGCTGCAGATGTTGGAGCCGATTTAGTTGGAAAAATCGAAGCAGGCATACCCGAAGATGACCCACGAAATCCTGCAGTTATTGCCGATAACGTTGGCGATAACGTTGGCGATGTTGCCGGAATGGGTAGCGACCTACTAGAATCCTACGTTAGCTCAATTATTGGAGCCGCCACTATTGGTGCTCTATGGTTTGGTGTTGAGGGGGTTATCTTCGTTTTTATTGTTGCTGGTTTTGGTGTTTTAGCATCCATAATAGGAAGCTTAATGGTTAGAGGGAAAGAGAGCTCAGACCCCCACAGAACGTTAAAGATGGGCACCTATTCAAGTGCAATTATCTTTTTAGTAGTTGGATTTATTCTGAACTACTTTTTTATAAAGAATGGTGTCTTCGGTGCGATTAATCCTAACGATGGCGAAAAATATTTACAAATAGCATACGGACCCTTTTTCGCCCTAACAATCGGTCTAGCTATCGGGCTACTAATTGCTTTTGTTAGCGAGTACTACACTTCCGATAAGTTTAAACATGTGCAAGAAATTGCTAAACAATCAGAAACCGGACATGCAACTAACATTATTTCTGGTATGTCAATAGGAATGAGAAGTACAGCACTTCCGGTAATTTTTATTGCCATAGGTACTATTTTTGCTTTCATGACAGGTGGTTTGTTTGGCATTGGTTTAGCAGCTGTTGGAATGTTAGGTACAGCTGGTATGACGGTTAGCGTTGATGCCTACGGGCCCATTGCTGATAATGCTGGTGGTATAGCCGAAATGTCGAAGATGGATAAAAGTGTTAGAGCCATTACCGATGAGCTTGATAGCGTTGGGAATACTACTGCCGCCATTGCCAAAGGTTTTGCCATTGGTAGTGCTGCATTAACTGCTTTAGCTCTATTTAGTGCTTTTATTCAAAAAGCTGGTTTAACGGCCATTGATATTAGCCATCCAAAAGTTATTGCTGGTTTAATGTTGGGTGGTATGCTGGCTTTCTTCTTTAGCTCATTGCTAATTCATAGCGTTGGTAAGGCTGCAAACCATATGATTGATGAGGTTAGAAGACAGTTTAGAGAAATGCCAGGAATTATGAAAGGAACTCAAAAACCCGATTATGCTAAATGTGTTACCATTTCAACAGACGCTGCTCTTAAAGAAATGATTATTCCCTCGCTATTGGCAATAGTTATCCCATTGGCAGTTGGATTTATATTTGGTGCCGAAGCCTTAGGTGGTTTGTTAGCGGGAACGCTAATTACTGGAATCATGCTAGCAATCTTTATGGCCAATAGCGGTGGTGCCTGGGATAATGCTAAAAAACATATTGAGCTAGGAAATAATGGCGGCCGTGGTAGCGATGCTCATAAAGCCTCAATTACTGGCGATACCGTGGGCGACCCATTAAAAGATACCGCAGGGCCAGCAATTGATATTCTGATTAAATTAATGACTACTATCTCATTGGTTTTTGCTGCTCTTTTTGGAACAGGTATCATTTAAACCACGAATATTAGAATACAACGCACAGCTGTTATTACTGTAGCCCATTATAAAAAGAGCAGGAGGATGTTGTTATCTTCCTGCTCTTTTTTTGTAACTTTGCTTTTTGTCGCAAAATATCATTACATTTTTTAACCATACCTATTATGAGGTGACTATCGCTTCCTATCCCGAATTATTCATCAAATTTGTAAAAGATGAATGCAAATGCCGGTAATATGAGGTAACTATTGCTTCCTATTTCTGTCTTGCCAGCTTTTCGTGAACATTAATTAACAACAGCATGAAAATTCAAGAGTTACATACAAAACAGCAGCAATTCTTTAGCTCGAATGCAACCAAAAGCGTTAGCTTTAGAATTGAGCAGCTAAAAAAGTTTAAGAGGATAGTGCAGGAGAATGAGAGCGACCTATATAGTGCAATACTCGACGATTTTGGGAAATCGGAGTTCGAAACCTACGCATCGGAGCTATCCTTACTGTATCACGAAATTAACATCTTTATAAAGAATATAAGGCGATGGAGTAGGCGGAAGAAGGTGTCAACGGGGTTAGCTAACTTCCCAGCACGTAGCTACATTATCCCCGAACCGCTGGGCGTTACGCTGGTAATTGGGGCGTGGAACTATCCCTATCAGCTCTCATTTTTACCCGCTGTAACATCCATGGCTGCAGGCAACACCGTAATTATAAAGCCCAGCGAGCTGCCGCCCAAAACATCGGCCGTAATGGCTAAAATTATAAACTCTAACTTCTCACCAAGCTACATTCATGTTGTGGAGGGGGGCGTTCAAACCACTACCGAGCTCTTGGAGCATCGTTTCGATAAGATATTTTTTACAGGAAGCATTCCTGTTGGTAAAATTATTTACGAGGCAGCGGCAAAGCATCTAACACCCGTTACGCTTGAACTTGGCGGCAAAAGCCCATGCTTTGTGCTTCCCGATTGCGATATAAATATGACCGCCCAAAGAGTTGTGTGGGCAAAGTTTTTTAACGCGGGTCAAACATGCGTTGCCCCCGACTTTATTCTGGTTGATAAGCTGGTTGAGCAGAAACTTTTAAAGGCTCTAAAAAATACCATACAGAAGTATTATAGGGATAGTAACGATATTGGCGACACCTATGTACAGATTATAAATACTGAAAATTTCGACCGCTTACAGCAGCTAATAGATGCTGATAAGGTTTACTTTGGTGGCTCTCGCCATAGGGACAAACGGTACATTAGCCCCACCATTTTGCAAAACGTTACATTTGATGACGAGGTGATGCGCGACGAAATTTTTGGCCCTATTCTGCCAGTAATACCCTACACCGATATTAACGAAGCCATAGCCAAGGTAAAGGAGCGTCCAAAACCGCTGTCTTGCTATATCTATTCGAAGAGCAGAAAAATAGTTAAACAAATTTTAAACGAAGTTTCGTTTGGTGGGGGTGCTGTTAACGATAGCGTTATGCACCTATCCAATAGTAACTTGCCTTTTGGTGGCGTGGGTTTTAGCGGTATTGGTAGCTACCACGGAAAAGCGGGTTTCAATACTTTTTCGCACTACAAAAGCATACTACACAAGCCCTTTTGGTTTGAGCCGAGCGTAAAATATCCACCCTATTCATCAGCAAAACTTGGGCTTATTAAATGGCTGCAGAGATAGATTTTGACGGCTTATTCTTGTGGCAAGTCAAATGAAATGCTAATTTTGATTGTTTAATCGCAAAATACCCTAAAGTTATGAGGAAGAAAAAGTTGCTTTTTGATGCAATTTCTATCTCGCTTTCTGCAGTAGTGCTAATCGTTTTACACCCATATGGTTTGCCGTAAAAACACGCCCGGTATGCACTTATTCCAATGCTTGCTGCATACTTTATTGGGCCAGCTGGTTGAGAGGGATACTGGGGGTAAAGCCAGGTAGTTAAGTAGCAGTAATGGTAAAATTTTGTATCTTGATGCGCAATTAAGTCCCCCCAAAATTATCAATTACTAACAGCAAAATGAGTCACATAAATTCGCTTACACAAGCATTCTCTACAGAAAACCTCATTACTTTTTTAAGGTCTGCAATTCCATCGTTTAAACCCGATAGTGAAGATCTAAGCTATCTTTTTCCCGAGGATATTTACGAAAAATACGAATCCATAGAAAAAATTGGTGAGGCAGTAATTGATAACGACGACCTTATTGTAATTGCGTCTAAAACCAATGAGCTACTTACCGAGCGAACAGGAAAGAAGAACCAGTATGAGATAGCAAAAAAGATTTTGAAGCAAGAGGTAAAAGACGCATCACTTTTTATTTTTTACGACGATGAGGGTAACTTCCGATTTAGCTTTGTAAGGGCCAACTATTTAGGAACAAAAAGAGACTTTACCGATTTTAAACGGTACACCTACTTTGTATCGCCAAACCAAACCAACAAAACATTCATAAAGCAAATTGAGGGGTGTAACTTTAGCTCTCTCGATGCCATTATAGAAGCCTTTAGCGTAGAACCACTCAACAAGCAATTCTACCAGGATATTGTAAAATCCTTTTATGGTTTAATTGGGGGAAAGGTTAAAATTGGTAGTCGAAACGAAGAGTTTGATACAATCCTTTCGCTACCATCAACCCCTGTTAATACCAGCAGAAAAGCGTATCAAGAGTTTGCAGTGCGGTTAATTGGCCGAACCATTTTTTGCTGGTTTTTAAAGAGCAAGAAATCGGAACGTAGCGTGCCTTTGGTGCCCGATGCCTGGCTCTCTTCTAAAGCTGTTGCCGAAACCAGCAATTATTACCATTCCGTTTTAGAAAAACTCTTCTTTTTGGTGCTTAACCAAAAACACGAAGACAGAAAGGCGTACGATTTACCTAGCGACCACCACCTAATCCCGTTTTTAAACGGTGGGCTTTTCGAACCCCTTAGCGAAGATAGCTTTATAAACAACCAAGCCAATTTTGCCCTTAAAATACCCGACGAGTGGTTTAAAAATCTTTTCGAAACCCTTGAGCAGTACAATTTTACCATTGACGAGAATAGTATTTACGATGCCGAGGTAAGCATTGACCCAGAGATGCTGGGAACCATTTTCGAAAATCTTTTGGCAGAGATTGACCCCGACACCGAAAAAAGTGCACGCAAATCTACGGGAAGTTTTTATACACCCCGCGAGATTGTCGATTATATGGTGGAGCAATCGTTGGTGCAGTACCTAAAAACCAAAACCGGTATTGAGGATGAAGAGCAGCTAATGGAGCTGTTTAAAGAGGGGGGCGAGAATAAATTTGACCACGCCAAAACAAAAACGCTGCTCGATGCCCTGTATAATGTTAAAATTTTAGACCCTGCCTGTGGTTCTGGCGCATTCCCTATGGGCGCAGTAAGCAAAATTATTAGTGCGCTACAAAAGCTCGACCCCGATGCCACACTGTGGAAAGCCAAACAGATTGAGAATGTGCCCAACCCGCTGGCTCGAAAAATACTGAAAGAGAAGCTCGATACCGAAAACGCCGATTATATCCGAAAATTGGGCGTTATACAAAACTCAATTTATGGTGTAGATATACAGCCCATTGCTGCCGAAATTTCGAAGCTACGTAGCTTCCTATCGTTGGTTATTGACGAAACCATAAACGACCAAGCCCACAATAGGGGCATACAAGCCCTACCTAACCTCGAGTTTAAATTTGTAACCGCCAACACCCTTATAGGGTTAGAAGAGAAGCAGCAGCAGGGAGTTTTAGATTTTGGCCACACGGATGCGCTGCAACACCAGCTAAAAAACATACGTAGCCACTACCTACAAGCCTATGGCGATGAGAAGGAGCAGCTAAAAAAAGACTTTGAAAAAGCCCAAGACCAAATTTTTAAAAACGAGATAGCTAATGCTAGCGGGGAAAATAAAAGAGCCTTACAGCTGGCATCGTGGAAACCTTTTGGCAATGAAAGTAACAATTGGTTTGACCCGTACTGGATGTTTGGGGTAGAAAAATTTGATATTGTGATTGGGAATCCGCCGTATGTTAATATTAAAAATCAATCAAATATTACTAGGCAAATTTTAAAAAACAAATATAAATATTCAGGTGGTGGAGATATTTATGTTGCTTTTTTAGAAGTTGCATTCGAGAATTTTCTAAAACCGTATGGTACACTTACTTATATTATCCCGAATAAGTTTTTTGGGGCAGATTATGGAATCAAAATTAGACAATATCTTAAAGAAGAAGTTACTATTAAAGAGATTTATAATTTGGTGGATGAAAAAGTATTTGAAAGTGCATCAATCTCAACTATTGTATTAATAGCAGTAAAGAAAAAAAACATGTCAAAGGGTTGTTTTATAAAAGTTAAAAACGAAAAACACTACCTAGAAACTTTATTTGATGCTACTAATAAGATTCAAATTGAACAGGATAATATAACGACAAAAATTATTAACAAACTAAATAGGAATCTAAGATTAAAAGATTTGGGCAATGTTAGAACAGGTATTATGGGGTTTGATTACTGGAAAATGGAAGAAATAATTACAAGTAATGAATTAAAAGCTAATTCAATAAAATTATACACAAATGGGAACATTCGTGCATATGTAGATGCTTGGGACAGTAAAGAAATTACTCTTTATAAAACTAAGTATTTTAAACCGAGAATTATTTTAAATAAAGGTTTGTTAAATGCCAGTACAATAGAATACTTTATATCAAAACCAAAATTAATTATTCGTGGAGTAGCGAGAAAATTGACATCTTTTATTGATGAAACTGGATCAGCTATGTTAGTTGCAGTACACGGATTTCTACCTGACAATGTAGATTTAAAAACAATAGATATTTTATTGAATTCAAACTTATTAAACTGGTATCATCTTCAAACGTTTTATTCGCAAAGAATCCCGCAAGGTTCTCTAAAATATCCGATAAGTTTTTTAGAAACAGTCCCCATTAAATTAAAAGATGATTTCTTTCCAAAATTAATTGATTTACACGATAAGATAAAAGATGGTTTAATTCAAAAAAATTCAATAAATGACCTACAGGATGAAGTTGATATTGTTGTATATAAGATGTACGATTTAGAATATTCGGAAGTTTTGAAAATCGACCCCAACTTCAATCTCACAAAAGAAGAGTATAACAATTACACCATTGGCTAATGAGCAATAACTTTTTAACCAATAGCACAAAATGCAACGCCAAAAAAGTGTTTAGAAAATACAATACCTTAAATTACCCACGCTTTATTACATTTTTAAAAGAAAATTACCCTGTCTTTGTTACAATATATTCAATTAATTGCCCTATCTTTGTTACAAAATAGCTCAAATCAATGGCATTTAAGCGTAAAATAGAAGATGCTTTAGCACAATGGAAAAATCAGGACAATAGAAAGCCTCTGCTTTTACGTGGTGCGCGTCAGGTAGGAAAGACAACCCTGGTAAATAGCTTTGCTAAAACATACCCGCAGCGCATCTACCTTAATTTAGAAAAAAAAGCAGATGCCGCTTACTTCACAAACTATGATGAAGTTACCCACATTCTGGATGCACTTCTTATTGCCAAAAATCTACAGCCCATACAGCAAAAAACAACCTTGCTGTTTATTGACGAGATTCAGGAAGTGCCAGATGCCATTGCTTTATTGCGCTATTTTTATGAAGAGCTTCCAGAATTACATCTTATAGCAGCAGGTTCATTATTAGAGTATACAATGGGTAAGGTGCCATCTTTTCCTGTAGGGCGGGTGCAATACTTGTATCTATTTCCGCTCAATTTTCAAGAGTATTTGCAGGCTTTTGATATGGAGCTACTGTTAGAAAAACTTAAGGTTGTTCCTGTTGAAAAAACTACTCACCATGTAGCAATGCAGTGGTTTCACCAGTATGCACTTATCGGAGGTATGCCAGAGGTAGTAGCCAATTTCAAAGAGCATAAACAATTAGTGCAACTAAGTGGGATATACGAAAGTATTTGGGCAAGCTACCGCGATGATGTGCCCAAGTATGCCAAAAACAGTACGGAGGAAAAGGTTATCAGGCATATTATGCAAACGGCACCACAATATGTGGATAAGCGTATTCAATTTCAAGGGTTTGGCAACAGTAATTACCGATCAAGAGAGGTTGGTGAAAGCTTTAGAGCGTTGGACGATGCCAAAATCATACAATTAATCTATCCGGGCACTTCTGTTGAGTTCCCGCTGTTGGTGGATTATAAAAAAAGTCCGCGTTTACAGTTTTTAGATACAGGAATTTTAAATGTTGCTTTAGGCATTCAGTCGGAATTATTAAACGTGGAAGATTTAAGCCAAAGTTACAGGGGTGCATTGGTTCCACATATTATTACGCAAGAGCTAATTTCGCTTCACGAAACAAGCTATAAAAAGCCAAACTTTTGGGTTCGACAGAAGAAGGATGCCCAAGCGGAGGTGGATTTAATTTACAGCTATAAAAACTTATTAATACCTATAGAAATTAAATCGGGGAAAGTAGGCACGTTGCGTTCATTGCATCAGTTTGTGGAAAGAGCGCCACATCCGTACGCCGTACGAATGTATGCAGGTGACTTTAGTATTGAGCAACATACAACACCTGGTGGTGTAGAATTTTATTTAATGAATTTACCCTATTATCTTGCCACATATATTGATGCCTATTTAGCGTATTTTACCAATCAAAATGAAACAATAAATGAGCAATAACTTTATAACCAACAGCGCACAAAATGCAACGCTTAAAAAGCGTTTAGAGAAATTGATATCAGCCAGTAAGGAGCTTAAGTTTTTGGTGGGTTTCTTCTACTTTTCGGGATGGCAAGAAATATATAAAAACCTGAAAAACAACCGGGATGTTACCATCAAAATATTGGTTGGTTTGCAGGTCGATAAGTATTTAAGCTCTATTGTCGAGGTGGGGTTGCAGGACGATACGTTGAGCCACGAAGAGTGCTTCTCGCAGTTTATGAAATCGATGGGCATTGCCATAAACAATGCCGAGATGGACAATGAGGAATTTTACAACCAGATTGCATATTTTATCGAGCGGCTACTAGAGGGTAAGCTTACTATTCGTAAAACTTTAAACCCTAACCACGCCAAGGTTTACCTTTTTCAATTAAATAACCACTACCAAGATTTATTTAATATGAAAGGTGAATTTATAACAGGTAGTAGCAACCTTACCAGAGCAGGTTTGCAGGGGCAAGAAGAGTTTAATGTGGAGATTAAGGATTACGGTTTTGGAACAGCCGAAGCCTATTTTGATGACCTGTGGAAAACCGCTGTACCCATTACCGAAGCCGAAAATGGCACTAAAATTATTGTTGATTTTCTGAAAAACAAAAGCCAGGCATCGCTTATTACACCCTTTGAGGCTTATGCACTAATTTTAAAAACATACCTAGAGCTGCAAGAGGCAAAAAAAATAAACGATGCCATTACCCGATTACTAGCTGAGAATGGTTTTGAAAAATACCAATATCAGCTAGATGCTGTAAACCAAGCGCTAAATGTTATTGATACATACAATGGCGTTATTATAGCCGATGTGGTTGGTTTAGGCAAATCGGTTATCGCTTCTTTAATTGCTAATCAATTAGGCAAAAGGGGGTTAATTCTTTGCCCCCCAGGGTTAATTGGAAGTAAAAAAGAGAGCAGCGGCTGGTGGGAGTATTTGAATCGTTTTAAGCTCTACAATTGGGATATTGAAAGCGCTGGTAATTTGGAAGCCGTTGCCGAAAGTATTCAAAAAAATGATTTGGGATACCATGTTGTTATTGTTGATGAGGCTCATAAGTTTAGGAATCAGGATACCGCCGATTACGAAGCTTTAATGGATATTTGTAGGGGTAAGCAGGTTATTTTACTAACGGCTACGCCTTTTAATAACTCGCCTGCAGATGTGTTCTCGCTGTTAAAACTATTTATTGTGCCAGGCGCTTCGGGTATTACCATCGAAGCCGATTTAGAGAGGCGTTTTAATGCTTACAACTATCGGTTTAAGCGCTTATCTAATATTCTTAAAAATTACAACGCAAACGACCCCGAGAAGAGAAGGAAAGCCGAACGCGACTACGAAAAGATGTTTGGTTTAAACCCACCAATCGATTTGACTATTGTTAGGGAAAATGTAAGTAAGATGGCTAGCGACATTAAAAATATTATTACACCGGTAGTTATCAGAAGAAATAGGCTAGACCTTGTAACAGATTTTGAATACAAAAAGGAAGTTCAAAACCTATCTAAGGTTATGGACCCCGTAGAGCAGTTTTATGAACTAACGGAAGAGCAGTCCGATTTTTATAATAGAATTATAGTCGATTACTTTTCGGAAACGGGTTGTTTTAAGGGTGCCATATATAAGCCCAATGAGTACGAGAGTGCAAAAAAGGATAAAAAAGGATTAACAGAGGATGAGAATAGGGCTTTTCAACAGCAACGCAACCTGTACGACTTTATGAGGCGTTTGTTGGTTAAGCGTTTCGAAAGTTCGTTTGGTGCTTTTGAAAAGAGTATTCAGCGATTTCTTCGTACAAATAGAATGGTTTTATCATTTGTAAAAAAATCGGGTAAATATGTGTTGGATAGAAAGGTAATTGAAAATATTTATAATGATGAGGATGGTGCTGAGAATTTTACTTTTGATGCCATTAAAGAAGCGTTAGAGGATTTTGAGCGTAATGCGGTAAATAAAACATCGCCAAAGCTTACCAAAATTTACGATGTAGATTCGTTTGAGTTTAAGGAGGAGTTCTATAGTGATATTGAGAATGATATTAAGCTATTCGAAAAAATTGAACGTGAAATTAATGAGCTGAATATTACTAAAAACGACCCCAAAAGGGTGGCTGTACTAAAAACTATTAAAGAGGTTTTAGGCAAAGGATTAAACCCAAAGCGAAAAGTTATTCTTTTTACAGAGTACACCGATACGGTAACGCATCTTACGGAATATTTCGAAAAAGAATTATTGGGTCGGGCAATGTTTTGTTCAGGTAACTTAACCCAGGCGTTTGCAAAACAATTAGACGCAAATTTTAATGCCAAAAACGTTGAGCAGACAGATGATTTTGATGTGCTGATAACAAGCGATAAGCTCTCGGAAGGATTTAACCTAAATAGGGCAGGTTTAATTATTAATTATGATATTCCTTGGAACCCAACACGAGTAATTCAAAGGGTTGGCAGGATAAACAGAATGAGCGCAAAGGTTTTTGAAGAGCTGTTTATTTACAATTTTTTTCCAACAGACCAAGGCTCTGATATTGTGAAAAGCAGAGAAATTGCACAGCAGAAAATGTTTTTAATTCATTGTGCATTGGGCGAGGACTCAAAAATATTCGATGCGGATGAGGAGCCATCACCCAGCGGTTTATTTAGCAAAATTAGTACGAATCCTGAAGAGAACGATGAGCTAAGTACAAGTACAATAATCAGAAATGATTATAATGAAATTGTCGAATCTTACCCAGAGGTAATTGGTAAAATAAAGGACTTGCCCAATAGGGTTAAAACTTTAAAATTATTCCACGATAATAACGTGGTTGTTTTGCGTAAAAAAGGAATGGCCCTATTTTCAATAGTGCATCATTACGAGAACGAAAAACCAAAAGATAAACCGGAAGAAAAAACTTTTGATGAGCTGATTGAATACGTAAAATGTGTTGCCGATGAAGAGAGACAACCACTAGATAGCGATTTTTGGAAGTCTTATGAAGCCATAAAAAAATATAAACCAACCTATAAATCAGCAACTAGCGATTTAGCATTAGAGAATAAGGCGAATATTGCTTTAAAAACGCTTCTAAAGAAAAAAAGAGACGATTTAGACCAAGGGCTTGTCTCTTTTATAAATACGCTTTTAAAAGATATTAAAAGGTATAAAACTTTGCCTAAGTTCACTTTAAGGAGATTAACTCTATCGGCAAAAGACAAAAACTTCGACAAGCTAATTTTAAATGTTAAAGAAATAAGGAGGCGGCTAGGTGATGACTATTTGAATGTAATTTTAAGCAGAATTGATAATCTTGAAAATGATGTAATAATAGCAGTTGGCAATAAAAAGCCTTAGTGTAATAGTTAAAACAATCATTGATGTCCGGTTAATATTTATAGATTCCTCCCTACGGACGGAATGACAGGGCGTTGAGTCGTATTTGGGTGGGGAGGGGCCCCTTCCCCTAAAAACTAAATACTTGTTATTGACAAAGCCATTTCTATTTTCAATGGTTTTGTCGAACATACGTTTCAGGGCGAAACGAAGTGAAGCGAAGAATCTATAATATTTAACTATGTTTTTACCAGACAATAGTGAAAATAGTAGCTTAATTTACTAACCCCACAAAATCAAATCCAATGAAAACAACACGAAAAATTTTGTTCCTATCGTTCATAATTACTTTTGCAATTTTTGCAGCTGGGTACTTTGTATATAGCCTGATTTATGGGCGAGCCATTGATTGGTGTAACTTTCTTTCCATCGGATTGGGAGCTTCTATTTCGTATACTTTTGTATATTTTATGGGTTACAAAGTAACGCTGAAGCCCAAATTCGCATACTTAGAGTCCGATGTGGTAGACGACCCCATATTTGGCGATAGGCACGAAATGGTAGTCGCTATTGAGGGTGAGTCAACACGCTTCATCAAAATAAAGGAAGTGATAAAGGGGAAGTGGATACTTACCTATTTTGATGAGGATAAGGGCATAATAAAATTTCGGACTAAGATTTCGTTTGCATCTTGGGGTGCTGGTGGTGTTCTTAAAATTGATGCTGATAATAAGCAGGTTAGGGTAATTGCCTACCCCATTGCAGGGTATACCCAAAAGGGCGATAGACTGTCGAAGCAGGTGCTTACAGATATTGAAGTATTGCTAAAAAATATTGTATAGATTTATCCACAGTTATTCGTCCAAATAATTGCTGTTCCCGACAGCGACTAGGTTTCATAACCAATTTTGTTGCCCAAAATTGGGCTCAACTAAGTCGTGGTAACCCGCATTTTCATTTATCTTTTACAAATTTGATGAATAATGCGGGTTATATTGCTGGTCTAGCTTGGGACTACACGATGAAGGGGTGGATGAATAAAAAGGGGAGGTAGCCTGTTGCTCATGATAAACCTTGTGAAACAATTTTGGCATTTTTTTTGCACCAGCTAAATATGTTGCATCTTATGTTATTATTTAGTTATTTAGCATCTGTTACAGGTTTGTAAAAAAGTGAGGAAAGTTAGTACGTTTTACTATTTAAGCAGATTACTGTTACGAGAGTGTTTTGATAGTAGGGTGTTTTAAGATAATACCTGGTAGGCAACTTTATGAGCAGGCTCAAATTATTGAAATCAGGGCGTATTATATTTTAGTAAACTCGGTTGAGGGCCACCAGTCAATTTTTTTTTCGATTGCTATATTATATTACATTGGCGTCTGGTTAATATTTATAGATTCCTCCCTACGGTCGGAATGACAGGGCGTTGAGTTGTATTCGGGAAGGGAGGGCTTGGCTAGCGGCTTCGCCGCTAGCCAAGCCCTCCCCTAAAAACTAAACATTTGTCATTGACAAAGCCATTTCTATTTTCAACGGTTTTGTCGAACATACGTTTCAGAGGGAAACGCAGTGAAGCGAAGAATTTATTATGTTTAACTTTGTTTTTACCGGACAATAGTGATTATATTATTATTAACTTAAAAAGTAAGTATAAAGTGTAACCTAACAACCAAGACCATGAAAAAACAAACACTACTCACACTGATGGTTGCCATAGCAACTTCCGTAACCATTAATGCACAAACCATTGCATTGCAATCTTCAACAGGAAGCCAGCTGTTTAAAGGGCAAACCGCCCTGGCAGATGCTTATACGGCGGCTAGCAATGCAGACACCCTGTATCTCTCGGGGCACACCTTTGCGCCGCCCTCTGCATTCGACAAGCAGCTGACCGTAATTGGTGCCGGACATTATGTAGATTCTACCCTGGCCACTGGAAAAACCTTTATAAGTGGCAGTGTAATCCTATTCGAAAATGCCGATGGGTTTTACCTTGAAGGTGTTGAGATAACAGGCGGATTATACTTTACAAGTAACGCTTCGGTAAATAATGTGGTAATTAAACGCTGTAAAGTTAATTCAACCGTTACCATATCGGGCGATCTAAGTAATCCCACCACTAATTTATCTCTGGTTGGCAATGTGTTTATAGGTCGGATAGACATAGATAACGCCACAAATGTTTTACTCTCTAACAATATTATTGCGAATAGATTATTTAACTCAAATAGCAATCAAATATCGAACAATATTTTTTTATATTCTTCCTATTCCTCTTATTGTATTTATGGTGGAAACAACAATTACATAAATAATAATGTCTTTTTAACTGGATACATTAATGATGGAAACGGAAATACTTTTAGAAACAATGTTATTGTTAGTTCCACTCCCGGCTATGGAGCAACCCCAACAGCATCTGGCAACTACATTGGCATTGCGCAAGCTGATATCTTTGTAAATCAAACAGGTACAGCGTTTAATTATGCGCACGACTACCATTTGCAGAACCCCGAAACCTACCTTGGAATCGATGGCACCCAAGTAGGTATTTATGGCGGAACGTTTCCTTATAAAGAGGGAGCAGTACCGCTTAATCCGCATATTCAGCTCAAAAATATTGCCCCAACCACCGATGCCAACGGCAATTTGCAAATTGAGTTTCAGGTGGAAGCACAGGAAGATTAATCTTAAAACCAAAAGCTATGAAAACACTACAACAACTACTCATCATCGTACTATTATTTAGTACCAGTACACTATTTGCGCAAAAGAAGGTTGCATTGCATAGCAACGGTTCCGCAAGTTTTTTTACTGGTGCAACACCCTTTGCTGATGCATACAATGCCGCAGTAGATGGCGACACTATTTACCTTCCGGGGGGTACTTTTGCCGTTAGTGGTTACATGAATAAGCGAATTGCAATTTATGGTACTGGTCATCATCCCGATTCGAGTTCAGTAATGGGCGAAACAATAATAACTGGTAACGTATATCTCGATACAGGAGCAGCAAAAAGTCGCTTCGAGGGGATTAAATTTAGCGATGGAATTAGCTATAAAAATATTGCCGACTCGGTTGTAATAAAACGCTGCTACCTGACATCAATTCATTTTGGCGGCAAAGCCTCTGTTGGCACCCAAATTATTGAGAATGTCATTGTAGGAAGTATAGTTGGGACAGGTTCTGTAAATTCGGTTATTGCTAATAACATAATAAAAGGAGGATATAATGTGGTTGGCAATTTTGCTAACCAGGCATGGATACGCAATAATATTATTGTTGGAGAAGGATATTTGGCAAGCGGATATATGGAGCGTTATGTTATTAATGAAATTACGGATTGTCTGTTCGATAATAACATAATATTTAACGAGTCAACTAGAATTAATAACGTTTTAAGTTCTAGTGTATCGAATAACACCTTTAAAAACAATGTCTTTAACGCCAATCCTGATCTTTCGCTAAATACATGGGAAAACAATTATTTTGATGTTGTTTCTAGTACCGTTTTTACAAATTATACGGGTTTGGTATTTGGTTATGCTGAAGATTTTCATCTGGTTGACCCTGCAACTTATTTGGGGACAACAGGTGATGAAGTGGGGATTTACGGTGGCTTTACACCCGCAAAAGTTGGAATGATCCCCAGCAATCCACATTTCCAGCTCAAATCCATCGCACCGGCTACCGATGAAAATGGTGCTTTACAAATTCAAATTCAGGTGGAAGCCCAAAATGACTAGCTATGAAAAAGATATGTACCATAATTTTAATATTAGCAGGAATTACTTATTCCTATGCTCAATCAAAAATTGAGGGATATGAGTACTGGTTCAACAACGATTTTGCAAATAAAACCACTACCAACGTTGCACCAACACAGCAATTGCTTGTTAACCAGAGTGTTTCAGTTACTGGTTTGACTAGTGGTGTTCACACGTTCAATTTTCGTTCATTCGATGATAAAGGAAAGTACAGCGCTGTAATAAGCAGCTTCTTTTATAAACCATCGGCTCTGGAAAGTTCTCCAAATCCTGAAATTACTGCTTACGAATATTGGGTAGACAATAGTTACGGTGATGCGGTGCTCGTTAATACAGCTGCTCAGCAACAGCTCAGTATTGATGAGTTGATTTCAATGAGCTCACTTCCCAATGGGATTCATGTTTTTAATATTCGTTTTAAAGACAGTAGAGGGTTGTGGAGCAGCACAACCAGCGAGTTTTTCTACAAAATGCCGCCGCCTGCACCAGGTTCGTCTAATTTAGTATCGTACGAATACTGGTTCGATAACGATTACCAAAACGCAGTAACCGCAAATACGCCGGTGCAAAGCCCCGTGGTAATTAACGAAATGGTTGATGCCCAAACGCTACCCGCTGGTATTCACATTTTTAATATCCGTTTTAAAGACGATAGGGGCCTGTGGAGCAGCACAACCAGCGAGTTTTTCTACAAAATGGCAGCGCAATCCGTAACCAACAATTTAATAGTGGGTTACCGCTACTGGCTAAACGACGACTTTGAAAATGCCACAGTTGAAGCTTTAGAAACCCCTGTTAAGCAATTTAGCTTAATCGATAATCTCGATTTCACATCCATTCCCAAAGGCGATTACACCATTAGCTTTCAGTTTAAGGATACCCTGGGGCTGTGGAGTTCCGTTACTACCGATAGCATTGCCAAGGTATCTTTACCCATTTCTAATTTCACCTACACAACACAAGTAGAGTGCGACTCAACCATAGCTTACTTTACCAATTTAAGCGTTGATGCGGATGATTACCTGTGGGAATTTGGGGATGGAAATTCAAGCACTTTAGCTAACCCAATCCATACCTACTATACACCTAGCACCTATCAGGTAAGCCTAACTGTTACCGATACTTTAATGGGTACAGATAGTACTATGGTTTTACCTATGGAAATCATTTCCTTAAATACCGATTCAACAATCACCGCAACGGCTTGTGATAGCTACACCGCGCCTGATGGCGAGGTTTACACCACCTCGGGCATAAAAACGGCGGTTATCCCCAACGCAGCGGGTTGCGATAGCACCATCACCATCGACTTAACCATCCTGCACAGCACGGCGAGCAGCATCACCGCAACGGCTTGTGAT
>Ga0265295_1001815_pt1 | contig 36331 bp, 27 predicted proteins | sample Munlansysbiofilm_FD_192503 | JGI IMG/M metagenome (GOLD analysis project Ga0265295, IMG submission 192503) | Leachate microbial communities from a municipal landfill in Southern Ontario, Canada - Methane capture system biofilm | ecosystem: Engineered > Solid waste > Landfill > Unclassified ... | reverse complement strand
AGAGATAATCCTTGGAATCGGTGCAGATCTGCCCGGTGAGATCCACCTCCAGGGCCGAACTTATGGATATGAAGTTGTCGTTCCTTGCAATGATATTGGGATCGTTGACAAATTCCGACGACCGGAAATAAAACATGGGGTTGTTGTTAACATAGTCGTAGAGCTTTTTTGACCCCATGCAAAGGGATGCCACCACCCTGCCATGGAGATAGTTTTTGTTACGGTTGGTCACCACCTTTTTCTCAAAAAGGGGCAGGAGACCGTCCGTGATCACCTGGGTATGAATTCCCAGGTCTTTTTTTCTGTCAAGATAGGAAACAATGGCATCTGGAAGATGCCCGAATCCCACCTGAATGGTTGCACCGTCGTCCACCAGCTGATTGACGTAATGGCCTATCCTCTGGACCACCTTGGAATCCTTGACCGTGTACACAGACTCGACCAGGGGTTCATCCTCGAGCACAAAATAATCTATTTCATCCACATGGACCAGGCTGTCTCCCCAGGTTCTTGGCATTTCACTGTTCACCTGGGCAATCACCAGGGCCGCACTATGCATGCCGGAAAGGGTAATATCAACGGAGATGCCAAGGCTGCAGTACCCAAACCTGTCCGGTGAACTCACCTGAACAAGGGCCACATCCAGGCCGATCTCCTGGTTGGCAAAGATTTGGGGAATCTGGGATAGATAAATGGGGATATAGTCAATCTTGCCTTCAAATGCGGCCTGGCGCATGTCAGGACTGACAAAAAAAAGCTTGAGGGAAAATCGATAGAGAAAGTCCTCGTGATCCATGTATTGTGCAAAGGTCGAGCTGAGCATCTGGTACACGACTATGTCCTGGATGGATCGATCCTCGACCATGGCCCGGATCAACGTCTGTGGTTCACCGCAGCCGGTTCCAACAAAGACCCGGCTGCCGTTTTCTATTTTTTTAACCCCCTGCTGGGCTGTGACAAGTTTTTCAGGACAATATTTCTCAAGATTCATAGTCAATCCCCCTTAAGTTTTGAGCCCTGTCGGCTCTAATGGCCAGAATTTGTTTTGCCGGTATAAGCCCGGTGGCTGCGGCAGAGACGATATTTCCAGCGACCCCGGGACCGTCACCGGCAACGAACAGCCCATGGATAGAGGTCTCAAGGTTATTGTCGGTTTCGATCTGGGTGGCAAAAAATTTAATTTCCGGCGCATAGAGGAGTGTTTCGTCGTTGGCAACCCCCGGAATCACCTGATTAAGTGCCTCTAATCCCTCGGTGAGGTTGGAAAGTATCCTCCCTGGAAGGGCCATGGCAATGTCACCGCATACTACATTGGTCATGGTCGGCTCGATATACCCCTTGTGTATCCTGTTCCAGGTGGACCTGCGCCCCCTTTTGAGATCTCCAAAACGCTGGAGAATGGCCTTGCCACCGCCGATGATGGCTGCAAGGCGGCCGATGGACTCCCCGTAGGCCTGGTTGTCGGTCACGGGCTCGGTCAGGACCACCTTGGACAAAAAGGCAAAGTTTGTATTATGGGATTTTTTATCGGAATAGGCGTGGCCGTTGACGCAGACAAAATCCTTGTAGTTTTCAAGGGAGATGAAACCCCCGAGATTTGTGCAGAAGGTTCGGGTCTGATCGTCGTAGGTGGGGGTTTGGATAAAGAATGTGGGATCATAGATAACCTTGCAAAGATCCTCCATGATGTCGTTGTGAACTTCGACCCTGACTCCCACCTCTATGCCCCGCTGGGAAACGTTGAGCCCATGCTTCTGGGCAAGGGTCGACACCCAGTTGGCTCCGATGCGGCCCGGCGCCAGAATCACATTGGGAGCGTTATACCTGCCCCTGTCCGTCACAACTCCTGTGACCCCTCCATCCTGCTCCAGGATATCAACCACGGTTTCGCAGGTCTTGATGATCAAACCCCTGTTTTCTAAATATGCTGCCATCTCTGCAATATAGCCGGGAAGTTTGTCGCTGCCAAGATGTTTTTGCCTGATCAGCAAAAGATCGATGCCTTGGCGCTTTGCCTCTTTTCTTATCTGTTTGGCCTCGTCCATGTTGGTGGGATATACAGGGGCATCCATACGGAAACGGGTAAAAATGCCCTCAGTCTCGTCAATGAGGTCCTGGGCCCGGGCCAGGAGCATGAACTGGGTGAGATCGGTTTTACCCAGGCGGGGAATGAAGTTGAGCTTTCCATCTGAAAAAAGACCGGCCCCGCCGATCCCGGCCATGATATTGCACGGCTGACACCCCGCACAGCGCTGGAGGTTAAGATTGGGACAGGTTCTCAACAGGGGTTTTTGTCCCTTTTCGATCATGAGCACCCTTAAGTCGGAATTCTCCGTAAGCTGAAACGCCGAAAAAAGCCCGGCAGGGCCACCTCCAACAATAATGACATCGTAATCCATTGCATACCTGTACTGTTCATTTAAATGTTTCTAACCTTCCAGGTTATATACCAGTTGCCAGGTTTATCAAGGTTTTTTCCATGGGATCTGTTTGACCTTGACAAACAGGTCCAACCCGACTAAGAAAACACCATGAAACCTGCAACCACATACAGAATATGCGTCATAGACGGCCAGGGGGGCGGCATCGGTTCGACCATAATCCGGAAGCTCAAGGATCGCTTTGGCGAAACCGTTGAGGTTCTCGCCCTGGGCACCAATGCCATTGCAACGGCCCAAATGCTCAAGGCACGTGCCAACCGGGGAGCATCCGGCGTCAATGCCATTGTCCAAAGCGTAAAAATGGCGGACCTTATTATCGGAACGGTGGGAATCATCATGCCCCACGCCATGATGGGGGAACTCACCCCGGAAATGGCGGAGGCCATAGCGCTTTCACCCGCCAAAAAAATACTGATCCCCCTGACCCAGGAACACATCGAAATCGTAGGCCTTGCTTCCACTCCTTTACCCCAGCTTGTGGATGAGCTTATCGATGCACACCTGGACCATTTTAACAATCAAATATGAGGAGCGAATCAATGTGTGAAGCAAATGCATATATGCGCAACAAGGATGGTGAAACTCTTATAATGGAGGCTGTTGACCTTGTAAACCCGGAAGAGGGCGGCATCCGTCTGATCAGCATCTTCGGCGACCAGAAATTCATCAAGGGCCACATCGAGGCCCTTTCCCTGGTTGATCATAAAATCTTTATCAGGGAAGATTAAAAACAGCAGCTATTCTCATTTTGAACGTCAACCTAGGGGGCGGTTGCCCATAGAACAAAACCCAAATGAGGGTTGCTGAAAAAAAAGAGGGAAAAGAACCAAAAGACGGCAAGTCTTTACTTTGATATCCGGCTCTTATCCCTCCATAAAAATCAAAAAGTAGAACTACCAGCCCATGGTCAGGTAGTCGTGAATAGAATTAGCAGCCTCCCTGCCCGCACCCATGGCAAGGATAACCGTAGCCATTCCGGTTACGATGTCACCGCCTGCCCAGACCGCCTTCTTGGTTGTCTTGCCCGTAACGGGATCGGCAATGATGTTGCCCCAACGGTTCAACCCGATCCCAGGGGTTGAGTTGGTGAGCAGGGGATTGGCCTTTGCCCCGACAGAAACCACCACAAGATCGCAGTCGATCCTGTACTCAGATCCCTGGATGGGAATCGGTCGTCTTCTGCCGGAATCATCGGGTTCCCCGAGCTCCATCTTGAGACACTCCATGCCCACAAGACGGCCCTCATCATTGCCAAAGAACTGGGTGGGGTTGGTCAGGAGGACGAACTCGATCCCCTCTTCTTCGGCATGGTGGAGCTCTTCGGCCCTTGCGGGCATCTCCTCCCTGGAGCGACGATAAACGATCTTCACCGATTCGGCCCCAAGGCGCATCGCCGTTCTTGCCGAATCCATGGCAACGTTGCCCGCCCCGAGGACCACGACGTTTTTACCCCTTGCGATGGGGGTGTCATACTCGGGAAACAGGTAGGCCTTCATGAGGTTGGCCCGGGTCAAATACTCGTTGGCGGAAAATACACCGATGAGGTTTTCTCCGGGAAGATTCATAAACCTTGGCAGTCCTGCACCAACGCCCACATATATGGCGTCATAGCCCTCTTCAAAGAGCTCGTCAATGGTAACGGTGGTTCCAACAACGCTGTTAAGTTCGATCTTTGCCCCAAGCTTTTCAAGGGTAGCCACCTCAGATCCAACGATAGCCTTGGGAAGCCTGAACTCAGGAATTCCGTAAACAAGAACGCCACCTGGCTGGTGGAACGCCTCAAAGATGGTCACATCGTGACCCTTAACAACAAGGTCGCCTGCCACTGTGAGGCCGGATGGTCCAGAACCGATCACGGCTACCCTTTTACCCGTCTTTTTCGCAACCTTTGGAAGGGCTCCCCCACCCTGTTCCCTTGCCCTGTCTGCGGCAAACCGCTCAAGATAACCAATGGCAACCGAGGTTCCCTTTTTCCCGAGTATGCATTTCCCCTCACACTGGATCTCCTGGGGGCAAACCCTGCCGCAAACAGCCGGAAGGGCATTTTTCTTCCACAGAATTTCTGCGGCCCCGTCAAAATCCCCCTCGGCAATGGAATGTATAAAGCCCGGGATGTCCACGGAAACAGGACAGCCTTCCACACAGGCTGGTTTTTTGCATTGGAGACATCGGGACGCTTCGGCCATGGCCATCTCATCGGTAAGCCCCAGGGGCACTTCTTTGAAGTTTCGACGCCGGATCTCGGGTGCCTGTTCGGGCATTTTAGCCCTTGGCACAGCTTTTTTTTTCTCTTTAACTGCCATCTTAATCCTCCATATATTCGAACTACTCTTGTTTCATAAATTGATCAAGGCTCTTTTTTTCATCTTCCTGGTAGGCCCGCAGACGATTGGTGAGTTCATCATAATCCACCTTGTGACCGTCAAACTCCGGACCGTCAACACAGGCAAACTTTGTCTCGCCCCCAACCGAAACACGGCATCCGCCGCACATGCCGGTTCCGTCCACCATGATTGGGTTAAGACTGACCAGGGTTTCGACCCCTTTTTCCTTTGTGATGGAAGAGACAAACTTCATCATGGGCACCGGCCCGATGGCAACCACCAGGCTGATCTCATTCTTTGCAAGGACATCCTTTAACACATCAGTCACAAATCCGTGGTGGCCCTTGGATCCGTCGTCAGTGCAGATGTGGAGAACGTCGGACACCTTTGCCATCTTGTCTTCAAATATGAGAAGATCCTTATTCCTGGAACCAAGGATCGTTGTCACATGGTTGCCCGCAGCTTTCAAGGCCCTTGTGATGGGGTGAAGAACGGCGATCCCGGTCCCTCCGCCCACACAGACAACATTCCCCCTTTTCTCGACGTGGGTTGCCTTGCCAAGGGGACCTATGACGGCGAAATAATGATCGCCCACGGCCATTTTTCCAAAGTAGGCCGTGGATTTACCCACCACCATATAAATGATGGTGATGGTTCCCCTTTCAGGATCTGAATCAGCCACGGTCAGGGGAATTCTTTCGCCCTTTTCAGTGGATTGAAGAATTACGAACTGGCCGGGCTTGGCCTTTCGGGCAATACGCGGTGCCTCAATTTCGTTGAGGATGATGGTACCCTGGGCCATCTCTTCACGATTTACGATCTTAAACATTCGAACCTCCTGGCATGAACATCTGCACACGATGCAGATATCGTTATCTAACCTGTTACATCATTGAGCAATGGTGTTTACTTACACCTGTTTTTAGTAAATGACAATAACCAGAAAAAACCAACAAAATCAAGGAGAAAATAATGGGATATCAGCCTGGCTTAATATCACCTTTCAGAAACAGAACCCGACCCAAAAACAGGAAAAAACTCTGAATCAGAAATTTTAAAAAAAATCAACCCAGTCACACCTGTTTTCCCCTGACCCGGTATCTCAATACAAGGGATTGGTCTGAAACAACCTCACACTCCACAAACGAGAGCCGGGTATCCATCTCATGGTCAAACAGACTGAGACCCCTGCCAAAAAAAACGGGAAGCACGGTCACATAGATCTCGTCGATCAGGTTCGCCCTGGCAAAAAGCGAGTTGATCTGGGCGCCTCCTAGGAGGGCAACCTCGCTGAACCCCTCCCGGGCAAGACCTTCTAAAATCAGATCCGGTGATTGATCGGTAAAAATGAGATTACCGGCACTCTTCCTCTCCCGGTTCCGGGTCATGACGATGTTTTTCCGGCCGGCCAGGGCCTTTCCAATGGTATCAAAGGTCTTGGAGCCCATGATCACGACACCCGCCCTCTTGGTTATCTCGACAAATTTTCTCTTGTCCTCTTTTCCGGTCCAGTCCGCAGGATGATTGTCATCCCTTGCAATTTTCCCGTCAAGGGTCATTGCCATGACCATGGTTACCTTCATGGTTTCTCCTTTTTATTGCTGCCGCCTGGGGTTGAATTCATGGTGAAACCTTCCACTGAACAGGAGTGTAGTCTCTCCTGTGTGTTTGTGTCAATGAAGACAGTACACATTTAAATTGCCTTTTAGGCAAGCACCTGGTATATTAATATTTTCTCCTTTCAAGATGCCCCATGAAAATCTTACAATCCTTATACGGAGCATGAGTATGAAAAAAATTCAATCCATAGGCTTTAAGCTGGTTGTCAGCGGTGTTCTATCAGTTTTTATTCCCCTTTTAATCGTCGCAGCTGTCTCAACGACCAAGGCCTCAAAGGCTCTCACGACCCTGGCAAAGAATCAGGCCGAATCCGTTGCCGTGGACCTTGCCCGACTGACCAATGAGATCCTCTCAGCCGAAATCATCCTGGCGAAAACCTTTGCCGAAAAGCACCAGACCATCCGGGTGGCAACCTTTAAAGAACAGGGGGATGAAGCTGAACTTGCCGATGCTGTTTCAATTCTCTATAAAAATCTCCAGAAGACCTATGAAGGGACAGGTGGAGGCCATCTAGGTTTTTTTCTCACCGACACCAGGGGCGAGCTTATCACAGGCTTCAGAAACGGGGGTGAATACCCTAGGATGAACGTGAAAGACCGTGACTATTTTAAAGCCATGCTCAGCACAAACGATGCATCCATCGGCGATATCGTCCGCTCTAAGGTAGACGGAGTTCTGGTAAGTGTCATCTGCACCCCTGTCCGATCATATTCAGGCACATTTGTGGGAAGCTTCTGCCTTGTGATGAATGCCGAGCGCCTTACCGAGTTTGTCTCAAGCAAAAAGATGGGAGAGACTGGCTATGGATTTATGTCAAACAAACAGGGCATGATCATGGCACATCCGGTAAAAGAGCACATCCTCTCTTTAAATATGTTTCAACTCAAGGGCCTTGAGCTCTTCTCAAAAAAAATGGTGTCGGGCAGTACAGGTGTTGAAGAGTACAATTTCAAGGGAGTCGATAAAATTTCCGGCTATGCCCCTGTGGGGTTGAATGACTGGTATATTGCCGCCACCCAGGACAGTGACGAATTTCTCGCCCCGGCCCGTTCCATGCGGAACATCATCCTTGGCATAGGGGCCATTGCCATTGCCTTTACCCTTGTTGCGTTTCTCCTGGTGGCCCGCTCGATTGTCCGCCCTTTGAATGCCGCTGTGGCGGGACTAAAGGACATTGCCCAGGGAGAGGGAGACCTGACCATGCGTCTTTCCGTTACCGGCCGGGATGAGATCGGGGAGCTTGCCACCTGGTTTAACACCTTTATTGAAAAACTGCAGGGCATCATCCAGCAGATCGGGGGCAACGCCCAACGGGTGGATCAAGCTTCAAACGAACTCTCCACGATTTCGGCCCAGATCTCTTCAGGCTCAAAAAACACGGCCAACAGGTCCAACAGCGTTGCTGCGGCCGCCGAAGAGATGAGTGCAAACATGAACTCCGTGTCCGCAGCCATGGAGCAGAGTTCAACCAACACCAACATGGTGGCGGCCGCAGCCGAGGAGATGAGTTCAACCATCAATGAAATTGCCCAGAACACCGAACAGGCAAGGAATATCTCGGTCAAGGCCGTGGCAAAATCCACCGACGCTTCAGCCAGGATGTCAGAGCTTGGCAAGGCTGTAAAGGCCATCGGAAGGGTAACTGAAACCATCACGGAAATATCCGAACAGACAAACCTTCTTGCCCTGAATGCCACCATCGAGGCGGCAAGGGCCGGCGATGCAGGCAGAGGATTTGCCGTTGTGGCAACCGAAATCAAGGAACTTGCCCTGCAGACCTCCAGGGCAACCCTTGACATCCAGGGTCAGATCGAGACAGTGCAAAATTCCACCACAGCTTCCATCAAGGAGATCGATGATATTTCAACAATCATCAACAACATCAACGAAATTGTGGCAACCATTGCAGCGGCCGTGGAAGAGCAGTCAGCTGCAACCATGGAGATCTCCAGCAACATCAGCCAGGCATCCCAGGGAATCCAGGATGTAAACGAGAACATAAGCCAGAGCTCGGCAGTAGCCCATGAACTCACCACAAATATTGCCCAGGCAAATACCGATGTGGAAGAGCTTGCCAACGGCAGCGAGCAGATACGCCTGAATGCCGAAGAGTTGAACAAGATGTCGGCGGAACTTACCGGCATTGTGAAAAAATTCAAGGTTTAATCATTCCCCAGGGTTCCTGTTTTTACTTGACACCCCCAGGGCGTGCTGATATTTAAATTCCAGAATCAGGTATCCATCGTTTGTGGTGGATAAGAGGGAATCCGGTGGGACACCGGAACGGGCCCGCCGCTGTATCCGGGGACGAACGCCAGGAAAAGCCACTGTGGACAACCATGGGAAGGCCTGGCCGGTAGGATGATCCGGGAGTCAGAAGACCTGCCTGGTTTTAAGGATCGCACATGAGATAAGTTGAACATAAACATTTGCGGTCCCAGGGGATGGGATACTACGGTAACGGAACCCATCCAATGATCACAAGGACAAAAAGGGAAGCCCTTGATCGATGTAAATCGGTTGGGGGCTTTTTTATTTTCAAGCCCCGGCCAATAGATGGTTTTTAAATTGTTTATTGCTTGCAAAGGAGGCAAAAGATGAAAAAAATTGCGACATGTCTGGCAGGGTTGTTTCTGTGCCTGGTGATTGTCCAGACCCCGGCGGCTGAGGAGAAAAGTGTCAAAATGGACGAGATTATTGTCAGTGCAACGCGCACGGAAATTGCCATGGACAAGGCTGGCGGCAACAGCATAACCGTGATCACCTCCGACGAGATCCAGGCAAAGCAGCAGAACAGCGTGGCCGAACTTCTCAAAACCGTGCCTGGAATCAACATCGCCTCAACCGGCGGCCCGGGCACAGCAACCTCTGTATTCATCCGGGGAGCCGACTCAAAGAACACTTTGGTTCTCCTGGACGGGGTCATGCTCAACGATGTTTCCGGCCTTAACAGAAGCGCAGATCTCGCCAACATCAATGTTGACAACATAGAGCGGATCGAGGTAATTCGGGGCCCCATGAGCGTCATGTATGGGAGCAACGCCACGGCCGGTGTTATCAACATCATCACAAAGAAAGGGAAGGAAACGCCCTCTGCATCGACTCAATTTGAAGCAGGCTCCTACGGGACATGGAAGGGCGGTGCCAGTCTGGCCGGGGCAGTTGAAAGGCTAAACTTTGCCCTCAGCGCATCCAAGACAAAGATCCAGGGGTTTTCCGCTGCCAATGACGAAAACGACGCTATTCCCAGGGGCGACAACAAAACCTCCGAAAAGGATGGCCATGAGAACATGACCATTTCCGCCAATGCAGGGGTCGATATCACGGACAACTTCAGCATCAACGGGATGATCCGGCATATGGACTCGGACGTGGATACGGACGGATACAACTGGGGGGGATATGCAGAGGATGACGACTCCAATATCGAATCCAGACAGACCCTTGGCAAGATAGACGTAAACAACACCCTTTTCAACAATTTCCTGACCTCCAAATTCACCTGGCAGGGAAGTCAGCAGACAAGGGACGGGTTTAAAGACAATGCCAAAGAGTACAAGTATGAGGGAGATACACGCACCTTCTCATGGCAGGGGGATCTCAACTTCAACCGCAACACCGTCTCCATGGGAGCCTCCTATCATGAGGAGAGCATGGAATCGGAATCCTTTGGGGCCTGGGCCTCAAAATTTGACAAGAAAAAGGTGAACACCAAGAGCTATTGGCTTCAGGATCAGTTCTCGGCCGTTGATAACCTTATCGTGATCGCCGGTGTGCGCATGGATGACCATGAAGAATTCGGCAGCAAGGCAACATTTCGCCTGGCACCCTCCTACACCTTTGCCGGTATCGGCACCACGATCAAGGCAAGCTATGGTACGGGGTTCAGGGCACCATCCCTTTATGAACTCTTTGACCCCTACTATGGAAACAATTCCCTTGATGCTGAAGAGAGTGACGGATGGGACCTGGGATTTGAACAGAGGCTGATCAACGACACCATTACCATGGGCCTCACCTATTTTTCCATGGACTACGATAACCGCATCGACTATGACTTTACCACCTCAAAATACATCCAGGCAGATGGCAAGACCAAGACCCGGGGCGTTGAGTTTTTCGCTGGATGGGACCCCCTGGAGAACCTCGGGCTCTCCCTGAATTACACCTACACAGACACCGAAGATCCAGATGGTGAGCCATTGGCTCGCCGCCCGGAAAACAAAGTATCCTTCAACACCCGGTATCTGTTCCTGGAGAAGGGGACTCTTAATCTGGACGTTCAATGGGTGGATGATCGCAGGACAGCACCCTTTACAATAGACAAGAACGGCAACCCGGTTGAGAATCTCGACTCCTACACCCTGGTGAACCTGGCCGGGTCATGGCAGCTGAATAAACACATACTGCTGTTCGGCCGGATCGACAACCTCTTTGATGAATTTTACGAGGAGGCTTTCAGCTATGCAACGCCCGGCCTGTCGGCCTATGGCGGCATCAGGCTCACCTTTTAATCAAATTCAAATGCAAAAATTCCACACCCGGGGCAGGAGACGACAATGATCAAAAAAAGATTCTTCAGAGGATTCATTATCCTTATTTCAACTCTGATTGTGGTTTCGGCATTGGTCACGTCTTCGGCCGCGGGTGTGGATATCATCGACGCCGAACTCTCAAGCGAACCTGTGACCATCAACCAGGGTGTGGTGAAAGGGAGCTGGCGCAAGACCTGCCGCATTGGAGACTTCAAACACAAAACCCTGGTCGTTGACTTCACCTCACCCCAGGATATACTCTCCACCCTGGAGGGATTTAAAACAGGCGTTACAACTGTGGCCAACCACTACCTGCCGCCGCCCTCCTGGAACATGTCCCATGACAGGGATCTGGGATCGTTCACATCCCGGATACTCGAAACCGTGGGACGGGCCCCCGCCTCATCTGCACTCCTGATGACCGGCGCCGACATGGACAACCTAACGATTACAGACAAACAGTATAAGGGGATGAGGGCAACGGCCCTTGTAACGGCCGGTGTCTCTTCCAACGCCCAGCGCGCCTCCCGCTCCACAGGCTTTTTTTACGAACCGGGAACCATCAACATCATTCTCATCACCAACATGGAGCTTACCCCCAGGGCCATGGCCAGGGCCGTTATCTCCATCACCGAGGGGAAAAGTGCAGCCCTGGCGGATCTTGACATCAGAAGCTCGGATGATCCCCTGAACCTCCAGGCAACAGGTACGGGCACGGACAACATCATCGTTGTCAAGGGCCAGGGACGCCCCCTGGACAGCGTGGGCGGCCACACGAAAATGGGGGAACTCATGGCAAAGGCCGTGTACGACGGGGTCAAGCAGGCCATCTTTCTCCAGAACGGTATCCTCCCTGGCCGCAACATTTTCCAGCGCCTGGACGAACGAAATATCTCCATCCACGCCCTGGCTCAAAGCTCCGACTGCCAGTGGGATAAAACCCAGACATCCAAGATAGCTGCAAAACTTGAAGTCCTTCTGCTGCAGCCCGAATATGCGGGTCTGGTGGAACAGGCATTTGCACTGTGCGACGCCCGGGAACGGGGTTTACTGAACGACCTTTCCGCCTTTTCCGCCACGGTAAACGCCGCAGCCCGGAAGATTGCGAAAAGACCCGTTGAGCGAATCACGGCCTTTAAAGCCACCAGCTTTCTGCCCGAGCCCCTTGAAATGGTTTTTAATGCGCTGATGAGCGGCATTTTCCTGGGACTGGAATGAAAATCTTGACATTGTTTTCGAATATTACTAAATAGGGGAAATCTTAATTGAGCCTGATTGGGAGAGGTGGCCGAGTGGTTGAAGGCCCTGCTCTCGAAAAGCAGTATTCCGGCCAAACCGGGATCGTGGGTTCGAATCCCACCCTCTCCGCCAAACAGGAAAATCACGCCTGACAGCAACAGTATACTCGATTATCAAGTGCAAGCAAGGATTGGCATAGATTGACACGCACCTGGCTTAAGAATCGCTTTAATCGCATGCATCCCACCACCCTGCTCCTGTTGAGCTACCTTATGTCCATTGTGGCAGGAACCCTGGGACTGATGCTGCCGGCGGCAACGGTGAGCGGGAATATTCCCGCCATTGATGCGCTGTTTACTGCGACTTCGGCCGTTTGCGTCACCGGGCTTATCGTTGTGGACACAGGATCTTTTTTCACACCCTTTGGCCAGGGGGTAATTCTGATTCTGATCCAGATCGGCGGGCTGGGAATAATGACCATCTCCATAGCACTGTTCCAGATCATCGGGAAAAAAGTCGTATTTCAACAGCGCATGGCCATGCAGGAGGTCTTTTCCCACACCCCCCGGGAAGACATCTACTACCTGCTCCGCTCGGTGCTTTTCTTTACAATTTCCATTGAGAGCGTGGGGGCCGTGATCCTGATCTTCCACTGGAGCGCCACCTGCCCGTTTCCCGAGGCAGTTTACCTGGGCGTTTTCCATTCCATTTCCGCCTTCTGCAACGCTGGATTTTCGCTTTTCAGCGACAGTCTCATGGCAGACAGGGCGTCCGTGACGCTGAATGCAACGGTGTGCGGCCTGATTATTCTGGGCGGTATAGGGTTCCCGGTTGTGTATGAGATATATGGCCGCACCGTGTTAAAAAAACCGGGGAAGGTCTCGATCCAGACCAAAAGTGTCATCGTCACAACCATCGGCCTTACCGCGGCTGGATTTCTGGTCATACTGGTGTCCGAGAGGACGTTGATCGCAGATCTGGGATGGACGAAAGGAGCTCTGGCTGCGGTATTTCAATCCGTGACCTGCCGCACGGCCGGATTCAATACACTGGATATCTCATCTTTGAATACTGCCACCCTTTTGTTCATGATGTTTCTCATGCTTGTGGGGGCTTCACCGGGTTCCTGCGGAGGCGGAATAAAAACGACCACCTTTGCCGTGCTGACCGCCTTTTCCTGGGCCAGGATAAGACGCTGCAAGAGTGTAAACCTGTTTAAAAAGACTCTTCCTGATGAAACAATCACCAAAAGCATCTCCGTGCTGGTCTTTTCCCTGGCCATCATCTGCGTTGCGGTCTTTGTAATCCTTTTCATTGATCCTGATCATGGGGCCCGTATTACCGGACACCGTGAATTTTTAAGCTTTCTCTTTGAAACGGTCTCTGCATTCGGAACGGTCGGTCTCTCCATGGGTGTTACCCCGGCACTGGACTCCTGGGGCAAGCTGATTATCATCGCACTGATGATCATCGGCCGTGTAGGGGTTCCGGTGTTCACCTATATTATCGCAGGAGGGGGGCACACCAGGGGATTTCAGTACGCCGAGGAAAACATGATGATTGGATAAATAAAAAGGACAGGGGTAATAATGAAACGATTTGCCGTTATCGGTGCCGGAAGCTTCGGATATTATGTGGCCAAAGCACTGTATGAGAATAAAAACGAGGTGATTGTAATTGACCGCATCAAGGAACGGGTCCAGGCCATTGATCCCCATTGCACAAGCGCCATTGTGCAGGATGTCACCGATATTGAGGCACTTAAGGGGCTGGGTCTTGAGGAGATGGATGCGGTCATCGTCAGCACGGGGAGCAACATTAAACCCAGCATACTGATCTGCTTTCATTTAAGTCGCATGGAGATCAAACGCATCATTGTAAAGGCAGAGGATGACGATCACGGGGAAATTCTCAAACAGCTCGGAGCAACGGAAATCATCCGTCCCGGCCTGGACATGGCCCAGCGCCTGGCACTTAAGATGACATCTCCCAATATTATTGAGTTTTTGCCGCTGGTGGAAGATTTCACCATTGCCCAGGTGGAGCCCCCCCGTTCCTTCATTGGAAAATCCATCAAGGAGCTGGACCTGCGAAAGCGCTATAAGGTAAATATCATCGCCATTAAAGAAATGGTTCCGGAACGGGTTGTCATGGTCCCTGGGGCTGATTTTCTTGTCAAGGACAGGGATATTCTCATTATCCTGGGCAAGGAAAAGGATCTTTCTGAAATCAGGGAGTTGAAATGAAACTCATCATCTGCGGGACAGGGCGGATCACCGATGAACTTCTAAAGCGCATGGGTGAAAGCTGGGAGATCACCTTGATCGAGAAACAGGAGTCAAGGCTCGCACCCTTTGCCCAGCGATTTCCAAACATCGTGCGGGTCATGGCTGAAGATGCCTCAAGTCCGGTGGTGCTGGAAAAAGCCGGGCTGGCAGACCAGGACGCTGTTCTGGCAATGACCAATGATGATGATGTGAATCTTGCCATTGCAGGGTTTGCGCGAGGAGCTGATATAAAGACCATTGTGGCGGTGGTCCGTGATCCGGAAAAGATTCCCGAATTTCAGGAACTGAATGTCTGGACCCTCAGCATAACCACGGATGCGGCGCGCAAGGTATACCAGTTTCTCAAGGACCCGCGCATCCGCATTATCGGCCTTGGGGAGGGTGAAGGTGAACTCCTGGAAATGGTAGTGGGCCGGAAGGACGTTTCGAGCCTTGCCAATATCCCCTCCTGGCAGGACCCGGAATGGCAGGTGGCGGGTATCATACGTAAAAACAGTCTCCTTTTTCCAGACACCCTGATTTCCGTCAAAGAGGGTGACCGGCTGCTGATTCTGGGCAAAGCCGAACTCTACAATACATTTTCACGACGTCTGGCGGAAAACCCACTCCGCTTTCCCCGGACATACGGACAGCACATGATCCTGGGAGTTTCTGATGACGCCTCCCTTGACATCACCGAACTTTTGAACGAGGCCTTTTACCTGGCCCAGGGGACCCACATTGAAAAGATAAAGATCACCTGCGAAACGCCCATTCCTGATATTGATGAGGCGGTTTCACGCTGGTCAGAGAGCCTTGAGATCGAGATGGTTGATGGAGAGGGCAGCCTGAAGAAAAGAACGGCCAAGGTGGCTGACGAAATCGATGCCGGCATTGTTGTCATTCCACACACGCAACGCTCCTTTCCGGGCAATTTAATGGGAAACCCCGTAGTAAAATTGGCCGCAGCGCTTCCCTGCCCCCTTCTTCTGTCCCGGTTCACTGACCCCTATGAGCGGATACTTGTTCCCTTTAATAGATCCCTTGCAAGCCAGCGTGCCCTTGAAATTGCAATGGATCTGGCCGGTCAGCTTACGGCAGAAGTCTCTGTGATAATCGTTGTTGAGCCCGCATATCTCAGGGGGGATGCCGCCGCATCCGGGCAGTGGGAACAGGAAACATTGAAACAGGTGCGTGAGCTGTCCCGGGTCCACAAAATCGAGGTTCAAGAGATTGTCTGCCAGGGAAATCCGGTCAAGGAAATCGCAGCCGCAGCAGTCGATTTCCAACTCCTGGTAATGGGCAGACAGAATGGAGATAGCAACTTTTTCTCCACCGGTGTCCCCGGCATGGTCGTGGACCGCACACCTTGTTCCATACTGCTGGTTTCATGAAAGGAGGCCGATTAAAATGATCATCCACTCTGCATGGGCACTGGTTCTGGTATCTGTTGGCGCTGCGTTTCTTCCAAGCCTTGGGCGACGCCTCCGGCTACCTTCGGTGGTGCTTGAAATTCTTTTCGGCGTCTTCATCGGCAAAAGCCTCCTCAACCTTCAGTTTGGAGAAGACTGGCTCTCATTCATGGCCCACCTTGGCTTTCTCATCCTGATGTTCCACGCCGGCATGGAAATCAACTTCCAGATGCTCAAAAAACAACGGGCCAGCATGTTCGGCATCCAGTTGGGTGTTTTTCTCGCCACAGTAACTCTCTCCATGGGTGCCGCCGTTATTTTAGGCCAGGGGTTCTACCTAGGACTCGTCCTGTCGACCACGTCGCTGGGGCTGGTGGTCCCCACCTTAAGCGATACTGGTGCCAGCAAGTCTCCCCTCGGACAAAATGCCCTGATTGCAGCCACACTGGCAGATTTCCTGACCCTCTTTTCCATCACATTCTTCCTCCTATGGCATCAAAACGGATTTGGCTGGGCCTTTCTGCGCCCCCTGCCGCTGTTCATCGGGTTTGGAATCCTGCTCAAGCTCGTAAAGTTCCTGGCCTGGTGGTATCCGGAAAAGACAGGACGCCTGCTGGCGGACCGGGATTCCCAGGAACTCGGGGTCAGGTTTTCCATGGCCCTGCTATTTCTCTTTGTAGCCCTTTCCGAAATGGCCCATCTTGAGCCGGTCCTGGGGGCCTTTCTCGGGGGTGCCCTTCTCTCCATCGTATTCCGGGAAAAGGCCCAGCTGGAGATGAAGCTGTCTGGATTCGGATATGGGTTTCTGGTTCCCCTCTTTTTCATCCATGTGGGCATGCAGTTTGATGTGGCCAACGTACTCAACCCTGAGCAGCTTTTCTTCACCGCCAAACTGCTGGGATTTGCCGTGGCCGTAAAGGTCCTGCCGAGCCTGCTGTTCATGCTTTCCGGTGTCTCTTTTTTGAATTCCCTCAATATCGGACTCCTCATGACCTCAAGGCTGAGCCTGATCATCGTGGCCGCCACCATCGGACTTGAGTTCGGATTCATCACCGAGGCATTCAAGGATGCCATAATCCTGCTTGCTATCATCACCTGCCTGATGGGCCCCACCATGTTCAAGGCCTTTTATCGAACAGAAAAGGAGAGCACAGACAGCGGCACCCGCATCGAAAAATCCCGGTTGACCGCCGGCTGGATGCGGCAGTCCAAATAAAAAAATTGATCCTCGAGTAGCAATAATAATTACGATGGCTGGTATTACGATCAACGCCGAACTACCCTAGGGCAAACATCCAGACTTTTTGATTTTCTTCTTGACATCCCCCATACGAATAAGTAATTATCACTTACCATGATATTCAAGATGAATAAAAAGCCAGTCCTAACCGGCAACAAGCTGAAATAAAAGACAATCATCCAACAACACAATCATCATGGAGCTCATTGACCAGGGGCTAAAAACAGGGGAAATACGACGGGAAATTCCCCCAGCCTACATCAGAAACGCCATCTTTGGAGCCATCGAACATTCGTGCATGAACAGGGCCATCTTCAACAAACCCGTTTCAACAGACGAGACGGCCCGGAACATAACAGATCTGATTTTCAACGGCATCAAACATTAGGGAGACAGGAAAAAGCATGGCAGAACAAATTGCAGACCGGCGGGACATCGAGTTTGTGCTGTATGAACAGCTTAACACAAGGGCCATCCTTGCATCGGACAGATTCAAAGATATCAACAAGACCATGGCAGACATGGTTATCAAGGAGGCAAGAAACCTTGCCATCAAGGAGATCCTTCCCACATATACCCAATGCGACCGCCAGGGTGTCACCTTTGACAAGGGGTGCGTCATAGCTCCTGAATGCTTTGAAAGGGTGTTGAGACTCCTCCAGGAGGGAGAGTGGGGGGCCCTCACGGCCGATCCTGAATTCGGAGGTCAGGGACTACCCCACACCATTGCCCAGGCAGCCTTTGACTACCTTATCGGGGCGAATTACACGGCCATGGTCTATGTTATCCTGGGCCACGGTGCGGGTAAAATGATCGAATACTTCGGCACACCTGCCCAGAAGGCACTCTTCCTCGAAAAGCTCTACACCCTTGAGTGGGGTGGGTCCATGCTTCTGACCGAACCCGAAGCAGGTTCGGACCTCGGCGCCCTCACAACAACGGCAACCAGAAACGACGACGGCACCTACTCGATCACGGGCAGCAAGATCTTCATCACCAACGGCGAACAAAACCTCACCCCCAACATCATCCATCCGGTCCTCGCCAGGATCGAAGGCGCACCCGCCGGAACCAGGGGCATCTCCATCTTCATCGTTCCCAAAATATGGGTCAACGAGGACGGCAGCTTTGGTGAGCCAAACGACGTGGTCTGTACGGGCATTGAAGAAAAAATGGGTCTCCACGGAAGCCCCACATGCAGCCTCTCCCTCGGCGGCAGGGGCCAGTGCCGGGGATTCCTCCTCGGCAGGGAGAACCAGGGCATGGAGATCATGTTTCACATGATGAACGAAGTGCGCCTGGAGGTGGGCACCCAGGCGGCCACCCACGCGTCCTGCGCCTATCTCCACGCCCTTGACTATGCCCAAACCCGGCTCCAGGGGCGCTCTTTAGATGCAGGCCGGGACGGTTCAGCACCCCAGGTACCCATAATAAAGCACCCGGACGTACGTCGCATGCTCATCAAGATGAAGGCCTATGTGGAGGGCATGAGAAGCCTGCTCTATTACACTGCCTCGTGCATTGACTGGAGCCATTGCGCAGACACACCTGAAGAAAAGAACCGTTACCAGGGGCTCACCGAGATCCTCACCCCCATTGTCAAAGCCTATTGCAGCGAACGCGGATTTGACGTATGTGTGGAGGGCATGCAGGTGTTTGGCGGCTACGGCTATACCAGGGAATATCCCATGGAACAGCTGGTCAGGGACTGCAAAATCTGCTCGATCTACGAGGGTGCAAACGGAATCCAGGCAATGGATTTCCTTGCAAGGAAACTCACCATGCACAAGGGCTCCTGGCTCTCGTACCTCGTGGAAGAAATCAGACAAACGGCCCAGAAGGCCATGGATACAGAAGGGCTGGAGGATATGGGTGAAAAGGTTATGGATGCGGCTGAGCTTCTTGAAACAACCTGCACAAAAACGGCCATGGCAATAAAGAGCCCCGGGTTCAAAACGGCCTTTGCCCTTGCCCACCCACTGCTTGAAGCAACAGGGGATGTGGTCATGGCATGGATGCTGCTTTGGCGGGCAAACGCAGCACAGGCACCATTGGACAAAATCTTGAACAGGGTAAATGCCAATTCCCTTGATGAAGTATTTACAAACGACAAAAACGCCGCCTTTTACCACGGCAAGGTAACCACCGCCGAATTTTTCATCAACACCCTTTTACCAGCAACCATGGGAAAACTTGAGGCCATTGCCCGGGGCAAAAGCCCTGCGGTCACAATCCATGACAGTTCATTTTAAAAAAAACAGGAGAGACAAATGAAAGAAGTTGTAATCGTTTCAGGATGCAGGACCGCCATCGGCGGCTTTGGCGGAACACTCAAGGATTTAAGCGGGGCACACCTTGCCGCTATCACCATGAAGGAGGCTGTGAAGCGGGCCGGAATCGACCCGGCAATCATCGATGACGTGCGCTACGGCTGTTGTATCGAATCCTGCGACACCCTTAACACCGCAAGGGTTGCTTCCCTTTTGGCGGGATTCCCGGACACGATCCCTGCCGTCACCATCAACCGGGTCTGCATCTCGGGCATGGAGAGCATGATCTCGGGAATGGCAATGATCCAGGCGGGCATGGCCGATGTTATCCTTGCCGGAGGCACCGAGCACATGTCAAGCGCCCCCTACGCCGTTCCAGGAGCCCGTTGGGGATGCCGACTCCAGGACAGCGCCCTGGTGGACACCATGATCCACGCCCTCCACTGCGGTTCCCACGTGATTCCCCATCCTGAAGACGGGCCGGTTGATGCGACAAAGGCCCCCCTGAGCATGTTCGTGGGCAAGCCCTATATCATGGGCCACACGGCCGAATTCATTGCCCAGCACCTCGGCATAACAAGAGAAGAGTCCGATGAGGTGGCCTTGAGAAGCCACAACCAGGCCGAACGGGCCACCAACGACGGTTCGTTTGCCGACGAGATCGTTCCGGTTTCAGTTCCCCAGCGCAAAAAAGATCCCATAATCTTTGACAAGGACGAACACTTCAGGCCCGGCATGACCATGGAAAAGCTTGCCAAACTGCCCCCGGCCTTTGTGCCCAAGATCGGCACGGTAACTGCAGGCAACGCCTCGGGTCTCAACGACGGATCCACCGGCATGATCATCATGTCCCTTGAGAGGGCAAAGGAACTTGGACTCAAACCCATTGCCAGGATCAAGGCCGTATCCCGGGGAGCCTGCCATCCTTCGGTCATGGGCCTGTCTCCTGTTCCTGCGGTGAACAACCTCATCAGGAACAGCAGCCTCTCCCTCAAGGATTTCGAGCTGATAGAGTTGAACGAAGCCTTTGCAGCCCAGTACCTCGGGTGTGAGAAGGAACTTGGCCTCAATCGGGAGATCACCAATGTCAACGGATCAGGCATCGGTCTTGGTCATCCTGTCGGTTCCACCGGGGCAAGAATCGTGGTCTCCCTCATGCATGCCCTCAAGCGCAGAAACAAGAGCCTTGGCATGGCGACCCTTTGCGGCGGCGGCGGCGTATCCATGGCCTGCGCCATTGAAATGATGTAAATACTCAATTAACCCTTGACAGCCTTACAAATTTATTTTTATATCTGCTTTAAAAACCCATGCAACTAGATTATAGTTGCAAGACTATTTAGAGGTTTTATATTTAAAATGAGCCAAAAAGACAAGCTACTGAAGAGATTATTTTCAAAACCAAAAGATTTTACGTGGAAAGAACTCAAAAAGCTTATGGAGACTTTAGGGTACAAATTGATCGAAGGTAGCGGGTCAAGGGTTAAATTTTACAAAGAATCACCAAGAAGCTTGATAAATTTACATAAACCGCATCCGGGCAATATAATAAAATCGTACGTTATTTCTAATATAATAGAAACATTGGAAAATAGCGGAGTGAAGCCATGAGTAAACATCTAAAATATAATAATTATTGTGGGTCTGTTGAGTTCAATTCTGAAGATCGTTGTCTTTTTGGCAAAATACTTTTTATAAACGACCTTGTGACTTATGAAGCTGAGAGTCTTCCTGATTTGGAAAAAGAGTTTAAGATTGCTGTAGATGAGTATCTTGAAACATGCAAAGCACTTGGTCTTCCACCAGAAAAGTCATACTCTGGATCGTTCAATGTCAGAGTAGGCGAAGATTTGCATAAAAGCCTTGCAAAACAGGCGACTTTGCAAGGTAAAACTATCAATGAATTTGTAAAAAAAGTCTTGGAAGAAAAGATATAGGGAGCTTCCAGAAAACAAGGGCTCATGGAGGCAGTGGCAGCCCCCCCGCCAAAAATTTTTTCAAGGCTCATTAAGACCGCAAATACGATCATCCTTGCGATGCATAGATTACCTCATGTTTAGCTTATACAACCTAGAGACGCCCAATTTGGGCGTCTCTACAGCCTCAGTGATGCCTGCCCATAAATATGGAGCTGGTCCCCCAGGGTCCGCACAGATCGTCCTATTTCACAAGCTCCATATCCTTGGTATAGGTGCCGTACCTGGCAGCACCGTTGCATTTTGCCCTGTGGTAAAGGACCTTTTGGGCATCGACCTTGTTGTCGGGTTTACCGGCCCAGGCCTTGAGGGTGTCTGCCTGGAGGGCACGGCCGTAGGAGAAACTAAGCTCCCAGGGCAGTCGCCCCATGGCGTTCATGGCATTGAGGTGCTCGGTGGCAAGCTGGGGGCTCTGGCCCCCGGAAAGAAAGACAATGCCCGGAACTGCCGCAGGCACCGAGCGTTTAAAGCAGCGGACGGTGGCTCTGGCAACCTCCTTTACCCCGGCCTGGTCCGGACAGATGTCGCCTGAGGTGACCATGCTCGGTTTCAGAATAATGCCTTCAAGAAACACCTTGTGCTGGTCAAGGGCGGCAAAAAGGGCCTTGTGGGTCGCTTCGATGGCTCGCTCGCATCGTTCAATATCGTGGCTGCCGTTCATGAGCACCTCCGGTTCCACAATGGGAACGATCCCTGACCGCTGGCACATGGCCGCATACCTGGCCAGAAGGTGTGCGTTCACATCGATTGCAAGGGGGGTAGGCTTGTGATCTCCAATGGCGATAACTGCCCTCCACTTGGCAAACCTGGCACCAAGCTTCCGGTATTGGTCAAGCCTTGCATCAAGGCCGTCAATCCCCTGGGTGGCGGTTTCGTTGTCTGTTCCGGGAAGAATCGTAAGCCCCTTGTCCACCTTGATACCGGGGATAATACCCCTCTCCTCTAAAAGACGGGCAAAGGGAACATTGTCTGCGGTTGACTGTTTTAGGGTTTCGTCAAACAAAATGACACCGCTGATGAACTCTTCGACTCCCGGGGTGGTAAACAGGAGTTCCCGATAGAATCTTCTGGTCTCTTCAATCGATTCCACCCCCAGGGGTTCAAATCTCTTGGCTATGGTTCCGGTGCTTTCGTCCGCCGCAAGTATTCCCTTACCCTTGGCCACCATGGCCCTTGCCGTTGATTCAAGCTCGCCGCGCAATCCATCGTCCATAATCGAATGGTGTATCATGGTGTTCCTCCTTTTACAGGTTTGCAACTTTTAGAAATATCAATCCATCATTTTTTTTTCAAATCGCTTGAGCAGCAGGGAATTTCCCACAACTGACAACGAGGACATCCACATGGCGATGCTTGCAAATTCAGGTTTCAGGGTCAAGCCGTACCCGGGATAGAGAATCCCGGCCGCAATGGGGATCATGAGCAGATTGTAGAAAAAGGCCCAGAAGAAGTTCATTTTAATGGTTTTCAGGCTCTTTTTCCCAAGACGTATGGCCCGCTCCACATCAAGGAGATTGTTTTTCACAAGTATCACATCCCCGGTCTCCTTTGCAACATCGGTTCCAGATCCAATGGCAATGCCGATATCTGCCTGGGCAAGGGCCGGAGCATCATTGATCCCGTCTCCCACCATGGCGACCTTTAAGCCCTTTGCCTGCCATTTTTTTACCGTGTTGATCTTATCCTGGGGCAGAACCTCTGCCTCCACCTCGTCTATCCCCACCTGTTTAGCCACGGCAAGGGCAGAGGTAAGGTTATCCCCCGAGACCAGTGCCGTTCGGATGCCCGCCCTGTGGAGGCGTTCCACCGCCTCTTTGGAATCTGGTTTGATCACGTCTGAAAGGGAGAAAATACCAACCACCCGGTTGTCAAGGGCAATGTAAACTGTTGTTTTACCCTGCTCGGCCAGCATCTTCCCCTTGGATTCCATCTCCGGGGAGAGATCAGCCCCCTTGATCAGCTTCAGGTTCCCCGCCTTTAACTCTTTGCCGTTCAAAAGGCATTGAACACCAAAGCCCGAAACCTCTTGCGCCCTGGTGGTTTTCTCAGGTTCAACACCACTCTCCCTGGCAAAGGTTACAACCGATTTTGCAAGGGGGTGGGAAGAGTTGATCTCCGCACTTACCGCAAGTTTCAAAAAATCGTCCCGGGTCATTCCCTCTGCCGGAAATATGTCGCTCACCTCAGGTTTTCCCCTGGTGATGGTGCCGGTTTTATCAAACAGCACAACGTCCAGGTGGGATATGTTTTCAAGGACAGAGCCCTTTTTAAAAAGAATGCCCCGGTTGAGCCCCACCCCAGTACCCACCATAATCGCAGTTGGGGTAGCAAGGCCAAGGGCGCAGGGGCAGGCAATCACAAGCACTGCGATCATGCGTTCAAAGGAGAACAGAAAGGGGGTGGTGTCTGTGTCAGCCCCAAGAACCCCCAGGAAATACCAATAAAAAAAGGTGGCAAGGGCCACGGCAACGACAATCGGAACAAACACATTGGAAATCGTATCTGCAAGGCGTTGGATCGGGGCCTTATCAGCCTGGGCATCCTCCACCATTTTTACGATGCCGGCAAGCACGGTATCGTTGCCGGTTTTTGTAGTTTTTACGGTAATAGTTCCAGACTGGTTGATGGTTGCCCCGATAACCTTCCCACCTGGTGCTTTATGGACCGGAAAGGATTCACCGGTGAGCATGGATTCATCCACCTGGGTTTCTCCCTCCAGGACCTCCCCGTCAACCGGTATTTTCTCCCCGGCAAGCACCTTTACCACATCACCTTTTTCCACAAGGGACGGATGAATCATCTCCTCAAGGCCATTCCTTACGACCCTTGCCTCATCAGGATTAAGGGCCAGAAGCTCTTTCAACGCCTGGCCGGTTTTTCCCTTGGCATTTGCCTCGAGCATCTTTCCGATCATGATAAAGGTGATGAGCATGGCTGAGCTGTCAAAAAAAACAGGTTTGGAAGCGTCAATAAAAAACAGGGAAAAGACACTGTAGAAATAGGCTGCCGAGATTCCCAGGCTGATCAGCACATCCATGTTGGCAACCCGGTTTTTCAACGAATAATAGGCTCCCTCGTAAAAGGCCCTTCCCGAGACAAACTGCACAAGGGATGCCAGTACAAAAAGGATGCTGTTTGTCACGGCCATTCCAAAGGGTCCAAAATGCATGAGCACAACCATGGGAACGGTGAACACCAGGGCAAAAAGGAACCTGAAGCGTTCCCTGGCGGCAGAGGCCTGACCTGTCTCCTTCCCACTGGGATAACCTCCGGCCTTATTCAGGGTGGCGCTGTATCCCGCCTGTTTGACAACATCCAGGATACCGGCATCGTCTAATACCCTTTGATCATAGGTGACAAACCCCTTGTTTAGAGGAAGATTGATCGAGGTTGTCCTGACCCCCTTTGTCCGTTTAAAGGCCTTTTCTATGGCAAGGGAACAGTTGGCGCAGGTCATACCCTCGATGTTAAACGAGATCTCAGAAAAATTGTCCTGATCCGATTCCAGTTCAGGCTCAGGTTCGGGCTCGAGTTCAAGAACGGTGTCAGCCCCTGGCTGGGAAGGTTCCAGGGAGAGATCCTCCTCCCGGGGGGGTCCCTCTGGAAGAGCTTTAGCCTCCGGAGGCTCCAGGGAATAATCGTTGTCAAGAATGATCGCCTCAATATCTGCGAAAGTGCTCTTATCTGTATCAAGGGTAAAAGAGACAACCTCATCCTTAAACGAGGCGACTGCATCTTTTACCCCCGGAAGTTTGTTCAACTCCGTGGCTACTGTATTTTCGCAATGGCTGCACATCATGCCATAGACTTTTATTTTCTGATTTTCGATCATCCCACACTCCTCCCGTCGAAGCATCACTGTGCGAGTCTCGACTTTATAGCCCTCTTTGGTTTTCCTGACCGGAACATCCAAAACCAAAGGGGGGAAATATTTAAGAAGGGTCAAAATGACCTCCGACGTTTTGCGTTCCGGTCAGGAAAACCAAAGAGGGCGGAATGACACTATTGCCCCAACGCTGAGATCTAAAACAAGGATTGCTGAACCGCATCAAATCAGCTTTTTTCTGTTGCAGTGAATCCAAAGGATTTAATCTTCTTTATAATCGCCTCCATATCAATATCAGGGCCAGCCTTGAAATCAGCCGACTTGTTTTCCAGATCCACATGAACATCGGTCACATCTTTAACCGATTCAAGATATTTTTTCACCCGGCCAACACAGTGCTGGCATGACATTCCTTCGACTCTCAATTTTTTTTCCATTATAGTCTCCTTCTATGGTCATTGTATCCATGATGGTAAAAACTACTACACATTAACACCAAGTCAAATAAAAAGCACCGGTCTGGGATTGTCGATCCCTGGCCAAAGGCCCAGTAAAGTTTGATGTTTCCCATATCTTTTGACGCTTCGGTGGTGTAGGATAAAACGCAATCTGGGAACTTTCCCTTACACGTCAGCAATTAGCTGTATGCTCTGACATTTTCTGTCTTATCCGGCAGACCTTTTCCCTGTCATACATGACCTTGAACAGGAGAAGCCGTGGAAACAGAAAGAAAAGTGGCAGCCCATGCCCTGGAAAAACTCTTTTCCGGAATTACGACATCCCATTTAGAGCCTCAGTTTTCCAAGGAAGGAATCAAGGCGGCCCTGGTTCAGATCATGGACCTTGCCCAGGAGATGGTAGTTCATATAAGTGATGCCCAGGAGGAACCAGGAGTAGAGTGCGCTGCCGGTTGCAGCTATTGCTGCTATACCCAGGTCAAGCTCACCCCTGCCGAGGCTCTACTTGCCTTTTCCTGGATGGACCAGGAGTTTTCAAACCAGGACAAAATCCTCTTGTGGAAACGAGTCGAGAACAACCGGCGCTTGACCGAGGGGCAGTCCCTTTCAACAAGGGTGAGCATAAAAAAAAATTCCCCCTGCATTTTTCTCAAAAACAACGGCTGCAGCATCTATCCGGTGCGACCCTTTATCTGCCGATCATGGTCATCCTACAGCCGCCAAAGGTGCATGGATGCATTTAACACGGGGGACCACACGGTTGAAATCGAAACCTCGACCTCGAGCAACTTTGTCTTTTCCCTAGCCAGGCAGAGCATTCAAACGGTATGCCTTGACCACGGGCTCGAATCCCAACCCCTCGAACTACCGAGGGCCATGGACTGCTGTCACACCGACACCGCCCCCTTTAACCGTTGGCTTGGGGGGAACCATCTGTTTGAAGGGATCTAACCACGAAAGACACGAAAAACACGAAGGGAATCTGTGTATTCTGTGTTTTATACCCACCTCTACCCTATAAGTACGCCGCCCGGCAATTCCAGTTAACACGAGTTTTGGCATCCTTAAATCTAAACGTTTATTTTAACCACAGAACAGACAGAGGACACAGAAAAAAATCCTTCATACCAGCATAAAAGCACCTTACACTTTCGTGCCTTTCGTGTCTTTAGTGCCTTTCATGGTTAATTCTTTTTTCTTTGATCTCCCCACGGAATACCGGGGATTCTAATATAATGTAAAACGGGCAATGAAGGATATGCATTCCGATATCTTGAACATTTTGACTTTTGGCTTGAATTTGGGTATGTTCGGGTCTGAAATTAAAGGCACCTGACACCTGAAACACGATGATATGGTGAACAAAGAACATGACCAAAGAGTTTGACAACGAAATAAAGATATTCAGGGACAATATTGACCGGATCGACCGCCAGATCCTGGAGCTGATAGCCCAGAGGATGGATCAGGTTGAAAAGGTGGTTGCTCTTAAAAAGACCCACAACATCCCCGTATACCACCCGGCAAGGGAAGAGGATCTGATCTCAAAGCTGCGCACCCAGGCGTCAGGAGCAGGTGTCGACCCCGAATTTATCGAAGAGATGTACCGGGTCATCCTGAGAAACTCCAGAATCAGGCAGACCGGACAGATGAAACAAAAGGGGATCAGGCCCGGTGCCAAGGTGCTCATGGTCGGGGGCAGGGGTCAGATGGGGCAGTTCTTCGCCACCATGTTTTGTTCTTCAGACTATACGGTCACCATCCTCGGTGAAAACGACTGGGAAAATGTTGAAGAGTTGTGCAAGGGTACAGACCTGGTATTGATCTGTGTTCCCATCGCCGTCACCCTTGAAACCATTAAACGGGTTTCCCCATTCGTCCCGCCAACCGCCATCCTTGCCGACATAACAAGTATCAAGCAGGGGCCGGTAAATGAGATGCTCCAACAGTTCAATGGTCCGGTGATAGGCCTTCATCCCCTGTTCGGTCCCTCCTGTTCAACCCTTGACAAACAGATCATTGCAGTTGTGCCTGGGAGAAACAACAATGCCTGCCAATGGCTCCTGGACCAGCTCACCCTTTGGGGTGCCATAGTGGTCGGCTCCACGGCCCGGGAACACGATGAAATCATGGATATTGTCCAGGCTCTTCGCCATTTTGCCACCTTCTGCTTTGGCCAGTTCCTGTGCGAACGAAACATCAAACTTGAAAAAAGCCTGGAATTTTCAAGCCCGATTTACCGTCTGGAAATAGGCATGGTGGGCAGGCTTTTTGCACAGAGCGGCAATCTTTACTCTGAAATCATATTTGCCACCCCGGACAGAAGACGCCTCTTAAAGGAGTATGTGGCTTCGGTCAACGAGCAGATTGCCCTGGTGGATAAAAACGACAAGACCCTTTTTGAACAGCGATTCGCTGAAATTGCCCTTTGGTTCGGCCCGTTCAGCGAACAGGCCATGGGCGAAAGCGATTTCATCATCGATAAACTCATCGAGCGGTTCTAGGACCCCGGAGGTTTTACCATTAACGAACTATTGTGGCTTGCCATGCTTGTCGTGAATTTCAGCTTCATCATCATCATTTTTCGTCTGTTTGGAAAGACAGGCCTCTACGCCTGGGTACCCATTGCCGCCATTGTGGCCAACATCCAGGTGATCAAACTCGTGGAGATCATGGGCATTACGGCGACCCTTGGCAACATTGTCTATGCATCTTCGTTTCTGGTGACCGATATACTGTCCGAACTCTACGGGAAAAAAGAGGCAAAGAAAGCAGTCTATCTGGGGCTTTTCTCCCTGGTGGCCATGACGATCCTCATGAACATGGCCCTGGTCTTTACCCCGGCACCCGACGATTTTTCTCAAGAAAGCCTGAAAAATATCTTCTCGTTCATGCCAAGGATTGCAGGAGCCAGCCTTGTTGCCTATTTCATCTCCCAGTCCCATGACGTATGGGCCTTTGAATTCTGGAAAAATCGATCCCCGTCAGGCCGTCACCTGTGGCTGAGAAACAACGCCAGCACCATGGTAAGCCAGTTCATAGATTCAAGCCTGTTCACCCTTCTGGCCTTCTGGGGAGTATTCCCCTTAACGGCCCTTTTTGAAATCTTCTGGACGACCTACCTCTTAAAATGGGTGGTGGGAGTTGCAGACACGCCCTTTATCTACCTTGCAAAGGGATGGCATACGGGAAAAAAGATCAAAGAGATATAGACTCCAGGAAAAATCTAAAGCTTGATAAAGCGGGAGCAATCAGTATCCACTCTGACATCCGAAATTAAAATTGCTGATTTTTCACATTGGTGGTATTAAAAAGTAATAGTTAGCAGTAAGGAGGTACTGTCATGGTAACATCTGTAAAAATAAATGATAATTTGAAAAATTGATTACAGCAACTGGCAAATGCAAGAAAACGTTCAACCCATTGGATTATAAATGAAGCTATGCGCGATTACGTTGAGAGAGAAGAGTCAAAAGAAGATTTCAAACAAGAGGCGCTGGAATCATGGACCTCATATAAAAAACCGGACGACACTTAACGGGTCAAGGAATGAGTGTCTGGCTTAAAACTTGGGGCCCTGGGGAAGAGACCAAAATTCCGCCGTGTCACGAATAATTATCACGGAAAAGGCAGCTTAGGGAATAGAACTATGTCGTTCATTTTAGCAGAAAAGAACCCCAACGCCTCAAAGAAAGCTGCACAAGTAATTGAATATCATTTTTTTCTTTTAGAAACAGAACCCGAGATAGGTAGACCATTTGAAAATTTGCCTGATAGCGGCGGCGTGAAATGTTATCACCGTCCAAGATGTAGATATGGTTATGCCTGAAAAAAATTATCAGTGAAACGGGAAGAAGATGAAGAAAATCTGTTTGAAAAAAATGGCACTTTCAGGTCGCCCCTCACACCCTTCCAAAACCTATCGGCGGGTGAATCTCAACGGCTAGCGCGACGATGGTTTTCCTCTCAGTCTAATTCATCAAAATAATATCAACAGACACCCGACCCGTGCTTATGAAAGACATAATAGTAAGAGATGGTGAATCTGCCAAGGAAAACAGTCAAGCTTACTGTAGCCATTGCTCTGCACAAGCTGTATGGGCTTGTTAAAAATTGATCCAGAAACCATCGCTGCCATTGGGATCTGATAGTTCAACAACCATGAGAAAAACCTGAGTTACGCTATTTCAATATTTCATAAAGATATCATAAAGATATCACAATTGAGGTGTTTTGTTTTATAAATGGAGTGCTGCTTTGGTTTTGAAATTGCTACGAAATAAAAAAACCCTTAAATATTATATAGTTATATGAATCGATAGGTTTTGGTACGTATGTTGCTAAAGGTAAGTGTTAAGGCAGAGCTTTGCTGTTGTTTTTAATAAAAAAATAAGGAGGAAAAAAGAATGGCAATTACATTGGAAGAAAGACCTATCATAATGATCGGTGCGGAAAGGTCCGGCACTACCCTGGTTATGGCAATGATTGGGTGCCACCCTAGGATCGCAGTCCCTGAGGTAGTGTGGTACTATTCCCGGTTTCGCCCATATCTGCATACGTATGGAGACTTGAGCGTTGAAAAAAATTTCAGGACTTTGGCAACAGAAATGGTTTTTGGTCTTAAAACCCCTTTTTGGGGAATGAATGTTAATCCTCGTACCATTGTTGACGAAATTATTCAGGATGTAAAAGAGCAGAGTTTTGCCGGGCTTTACTGCGCCATGTTTGAAAGATTTGCCCGGGAAAACGGAAGGAAACCACGTTGGGGAGAAAAAACACCTTACAACCTTTTTTTCATTAAAGAAATTCTTGAGGATTTTCCCAACGCTCAGTTCATTTACATCACCCGTGACGGACGTGATGCGAGTGTTGACTACATGGAATCGTCATTTGGACCCACTAATATTTATTGTGCTGCTGAAGTATGGAGACTGTGCCAGGACGCTGCTGCACCATGGCGAGAGAAATTATCTAAAGACCAATGGCACGATGTCAAATACGAAGAACTGGTAAAGAATCCCGAAGCTATTTTAAAAGGGGTCTGTGAGTTCCTGCAAGAGGATTACGACCCCGCCATGCTCGATTTTCATAAAACCGACCTTGCCCAGGCCCGTGGAGCCACAAGCGACCATAAACCCCTGGGAAGCCCGACCAGCGACAAATATATAGGCATCCACAAAAATCTTCTAAGTTTGCGAGATCAAAGAATCTATGCTGCTGTGGCAGGCAAGGCACACTTGGAAGCAGGGTATACGCTTGATGTTGATCCTCTGGTTGTCACCGACGAAGAGGCTACAAAATACGTGGACTGGGATGGTCGAATAAGGGCTGCGACCCTGGACGGTCCGGAAGGCCACATTGTCTATGAAAGCTATAATGACTGGCTCATTGATCAGCGCCTTGAAAGAAAAAGGCAAGGACTCTGGACAGACGACTCCCCCAAACCCTTTCCGATAGGTGAATCCTACGAGGAGCTAATCATGGGGCAACGCGCTTGGACAAAGTGGAAAAAACACCTCTGCATTAAAAGACAGTATGTTGGTAAAACTGCCCTTTAGATAATAAAATGACAAGGCCTTGACGCCCACTCTATATTAAAAATGTGGTCACGGCCTTTGTCATCTTCGAACTTATGGCTTGTTTTTTTTATAAAAAATATGAAGGAGTTAAAATGCAACCAATTGAATCTGCGATAGAAAACAACTCCAATAAAAAAAAATATTTTCATCAAATCATGGGGCCAATACTCCTTCTTGTAGCTTTGGCCCTTTCGTCACTAGGGCCTTTAGAGGCAAGGATGGGGTTTGGTCTTTTGTTTTGGATGGTCTATTGGTGGGTCACGGTGGCTGTCGACATCAAAGTCACCTGCCTTGTCCCTCTTTTTGTTGTTGCCGTTTATGAATACCTGCCGGTTGAGGTAGTGCTGCAGACTTATATGCATAAACACCTCTTTCTCATAATTGGCGCAACTGCAATCACTGTCGCCTGGGCACGCTGGGGTTTTGCCAGACGGATGGCCTTGAAGTTTTTGATCCTCTTCGGCAACGATACTCGTCTTCAGATGATAGGCTGGTTTGTTTTGACTGGTCTGATAAGTTTTGTGATGGGCAATACACCGGTCGCCGCAGTTTTTGCCCCCATTGCGGTCGCCTCATTAATGTATGCCGGTTACGAGACTTTTCAACAACGATGGGATAGTAAAGCCGCTTCTAATATTCTTATTGCGGTAGCCTGGGGAGCGTCGGTCGGAGGTATGGCCACTCCTATCGGTGGAGGTCAGTCTGTGGTCACTCTTGGTTTTATTGAGAAGTATATAGGCCAGGAAGTTTTTTTCATTGATTGGTCATTAAGGATGATCCCTATATCCCTCTGCGTGATGACAGCAATGGTGGCTTTCATGTATTTTTTCATGAGGCCAGAAGTGGAGACCTTTCAGGGCAGCAAGGAGTTTTATCGTAAAGAGTTAAAAGAAATGGGGCCGATGACTTTTGAGGAGAAAGTTGTCTGTTACGGTTTTATTATAATTATAGCTCTGGCCCTCAGCCGACCGCTTTATGTTGACTTGGTCAAGGGTCCTTACTTTAAATGGCTTGATCCGTCCCCCTTGTTCCTCCTGTTTGCGATCATGCTTTTTTTCTTTCCTTCAAAGAAAAATCATGGGGAGAACATTTTGTCCATACCATCCCTTACTAGATATTTCCCGGTTGCGATTCTTTTTATCTGGCCGAGTTCAGTGGCCTTGGGCCGCATATTGACCAAAACCGGAGCAAGTCAGGTGGTAGCGGGATGGCTTCAGCCCTTTATTGAAGTTGGCGATGTTTCGGCTATAACCGCCTTTGCAATAGGGTCGAACATGATATCCCAGGTCACCTCGGACACAGCGGCGGCTGGCGTGATGATCCCCATGGTGATTGAAGCCTTCAAAGGATGGGGGGGTCTGGAATTCGGTGCGATACCTTTTATATGGGTAACGGGTAGCGCCCTAAGCTGGAGTTATGCAGTGGCATCCTCAACCGGTGCCCAGGGAATCGTTGCCGGTTTTGGTGCTAACCTTAAAAGAATGTTTTTTTATGGAATTATAGGTGGAGCAATTTCTGTAGCCGTAACAATTATTTATTTCGTAATCTGTATCGTTGTTTTGAAACTCGATTTTTATATCCTACCGCCGGGCTTTTAATCTAATTCAAACATATTTGAAGGATTTGCCCCGCAACAAAAGACGCAGGGCTTCTGAAAAAATAAAAACATAGAATTTTTCAGAAGTCCTGTCGTTCAGTTTTTTTCTCCAACCATTTTGACTTTCTCCACAGAGTATTGGGGCTTATCCCTAAACGCCTGGCAGCTTCTTGCCTGTTGAATTTTGACTCAAGCAAAGCCATATCAATTTGTTTTTTTTCAAAATATTCCACCTTATCCTTGAGGGTTGGCATTTCCTTGTTGTCGAGGCCATTGGAAAACTCCCAGTCCGGGTCTGGCTGAAGCAGAGAATTTTCCCTAACTTCCCTAAAGAGTTCTTGAAATAATTTTTGATCAGAGTTCTTCTCCCCTAATAACGCTGAATAAGATTTAAGCAGGGCGTCCATTTCACGTACATTTCCTGGCCATCCATACATCTGTAACTGCTCCATAGCTCCGGCGGTTATTTCCATATTCTTACCACCTTGAGTGTATCTCAGTAAAAGTTCATGAACAAGTAAAGGGATGTCTTCTTTTCTGTTTCGTAAAGGGGGAACATACAATCGCAAGACGGCAAGTCGGAAATAAAGATCCGCTCTAAAACGCTGCTCTTTGACCTCTATAGCCAAATCTTTGTATGTAGAGCTGAGAATGCGTATGTCTACTCTAATAACTCGATCTCCCCCGACCCGCATCACCTCTTTTTCCTCTAAAACACGAAGCAGACGGGCCTGAAGACTCGGCGGGATATCGGCAATTTCATCAAGAAAAATTGTCCCTTCGTTGGCAAGTTCGAAAAGGCCTATCTTGCCCCCTTTTTTTGCGCCTGTGAATGCCCCTTCCTCATAGCCGAACAATTCGCTTTCCAAAAGAGTTTCCGGTAAAGCAGAGCAGTTAATAGCCACAAAGGGCTTATTTTTTCGATCGCTTAAATTGTGAATCCCTTGGGCCAGAATTTCCTTGCCAGTTCCCGTCTCTCCCTGGATCAGAATTGTGACGTTTGTGGCGGCATACATAGCAGCCTTATTACGCAGCTGTTCAACATCCCTGCTTTGACCCTTGAAATCATTAAGTGTATATTTGGCGACCAGTCCTTTTGTGTATAATTTTTCTCTCAAAGTCCGATCGATTTTTTGTATTCGAGACGCTTTTCTGAAGGTGCTTACCACAGATTTGATTTTTTTGTTTGAGTTGATCGGTATAGAGTTGATGACAATGTCTGTATTTCCAATACGCCGAATTTTGTCAACATCCGGAATGCCAGTTTTCAAAACATTAAGAATACCAGTCCCTTTGAATATTTCTGGTAGTGCCTTACCAATAACCCTTTGTGGATCAAGGTCAAGGAATTCCGCTGCGGTCTGATTGAGCAGGTTGACATACCCATGGGCATCAATACCGATCACTCCTTCCGCCACAGTCTGGAGGATGACTCGCAAACGCTCTGATTCTTCCCTTTCTTTCCTTTGAGAGGCAGCAATAACTCTAGCCTCCTCGAAAGAACGCTCAATGACCTCGCTGTTTGGCGCAATAATAAAGCCTTCTACTCCGAGAGAAGCGGATATCTCCTTGCAGACACCTCCCCCGACGATGCATTCTATTCCCTCTTCAATAGCCTTGCTAATCCCGTTAATCAGTTCGGTTGTCGTATTGAAAACGATTTGCCTAATCTGCATGTCAAGCAAACCAGCAAAAATGTCAATTCCGTTAGTTGGTCTGGCAAAACTTGTAAGCCCTATACGATGTCCAATTTTTTGAGCTTTCATAAGTGCCTGCAGGATATCAAGATGGGTTCTCGCAACAGTTATTACTGGTTGACCAAGATTTTTCCGGAGCAGTCTACCTGTTGCTCCACCGCCCAAAACAACATCCACACCCCCTGCCAGCAAATTGATAGCCACGGGGAGTGCTTCTTCCATGGTTGCTAATTCAATGGCTACTTCTTCCCGTTGTGGATCAGCAAAAAGCTTTACTCTCTTGGCTATTTCCATGGAATTGGAAACAAAGGCAAATTTAAATTTTTTCGATTCATTCATGCATGTCACTCTCTTTTAACCTTTCCAGCACAATCGTGCTGGCCAAAACATTAAAAAATTCACCAGCCCCGATTGGTCTCCTCGTTTTATTTTGTCTGGCTGAAACCAAGACCTTACTATTAAGGGTAACCATACCATAGTTTTTTTAAAAATGAGATGTTTTGTATCAACAATCAAATACCATTGCGGCGCTGCCCTGCATGAATTTTAATACATACTATAAAATCAAGATGTTAACCATGATGCTCCCTTGGCATGTTCTTTGCTGTATATACCGGTTTGAATCTACAAATAACACGCTTGGCAGACTTACTTACAGGTGCAATAAAAAAATGGACGTATACCTTAGCCTGTGCAGCGCTATGAAGTTTTAAATGAGTTGCTAAGGAAAAACATCCGTACAAAGGAGAAGTTTTAATGATTGTTCCATTAATTGTCGTTTCATTGATTGTCGGTACACTTATTGGTTGTGTGGGTGTTGGTGGTATTTTGCTCATACCCGCCCTTTCAGTTTTTGCAGGACTTACCACGCACGTTTCCATGGCTACAGCTCTATTTACATTCATCTTCACAGGTATAGTTGGAACCTATCTGTTCCAACGCCGCGGCACCATTGATTGGCGCATTACCATACCAGTCTGCGTGGGTGCAACGTTTTTTGGCTATATCGGTGCATTAGTTAATTCAAAGGTTGATGCAAGTCTGCTGAATATCATTCTGTCCCTGATCATTATTTTTGCAGGGTTCTATACCATGTATCCACGGGCAGCCGATGACTCGGGCCGGTTAGATGGACGCTCAACCTTACAAAAGCTCATGCTTGTCGCTATCGGGGCGACAGTGGGTTTTGGGTCTGGATTGACAGGTGTGGGTGGACCAGTCCTTTCCGTACCTATCATGGTCATAATCGGTTTCTCCCCTCTTACTTCAATCGCTACCAGTCAGGTAATCCAGATTGTAGCTGCAATCTCCGGCACAATCGGCAATCTGCAATATGGCGCTATTGATTTTGGGGTTGGATCATGGGTTACAATTGTAGAACTTATCGGAGTTTTTGCCGGGGTTTATTTGGCCCATAACGTCAAAACCAATCATTTACGAAATATTGTCGGGATTGCTTGCATACTGGTTGGCGGCATGATTTTCCTTCGCTCATCAGGCCTGATTGATATGTTATAGCTGGGGCGAAAGGAAATCGACAGATATTGGCTTAAGAATTGAGAAATTGACTGTTGGTTGATTTTCCCCTTGACGTGGACAACTCTGGGGTTAAGATAGTTTTCATAAAAAAACAACCCCATAGGAGAGAGGCATGACCGATCTTTACACTCAGCTTGCACACCACCTGGACAGACTTCCAGCAGGCTACCCAGCAACTGATACGGGTGTAGAACTCAGGATACTCAAGAGGCTGTTTACCGAAGAACAGGCCCAGGCAGCCCTTGGACTCACCATGATGCCGGAACCCTGGCAGCCAATTGCCGAGAGGCTTGGTAGAAAGGACGATGAGA
>Ga0265295_1001814_pt1 | contig 36342 bp, 23 predicted proteins | sample Munlansysbiofilm_FD_192503 | JGI IMG/M metagenome (GOLD analysis project Ga0265295, IMG submission 192503) | Leachate microbial communities from a municipal landfill in Southern Ontario, Canada - Methane capture system biofilm | ecosystem: Engineered > Solid waste > Landfill > Unclassified ... | reverse complement strand
TCGGGCTTCCTTCCCACAACACCTCGCGGTGCCGCAGTTGCCTCCGACTCGTGGTTCCGCACATCACGGCCCACAGGGGACTTGCACCCCATAACTGAAGCGCCATGCCCGGCGCACAAAAAAAACCCTTGCCGGATCGCTCCGACAAGGGGTGCTGGGTCGAAATCGGGCGATGCGCCCTGTGCGGCTATTCCTGGGTGTACATGGCCGGGTCCTTGTACAGGGCCGGGTCGACGCCCAGAGCGTTTATCAGCTTGCCGGACAGGGCCATGAGCTTGTAGGCCGCGATCTGCTCGTTCACGCTGGAGGTGACCAGCTGGCTGGAAGACTGGAACACTTCGTTCTCGGAATCGAGCACATCGAGCAGGCTGCGCTGCGCCACGCCGAACTGCTCCAGGTAGATTTCCTTGGTGTCGCGATTGAACTGCACGGCCTGCGTGTATTCCTTCACCTCGTTCAGCGAGGACTGATACTGGGACCAGGTGGTCTTGGTCTCGTTCTCCACGGCCAGGGTCAGGTCGTACTTGTCGGCTTCGGCCTGGCGCTTGCGGGCCTTGGTGGCCTTGTGACCGGCCAGGTCGGAACCGCCGTTGAACAGGTTCCAGTTGAAGCGGACCATGGCCGCGTCGGTGCGCTCCCAGTATTCCTGGTTCTCGACGCCGTCGGAATACGTGGAGGACAGCTCCAGATAGACGTACGGATGATAATTGGCCTTGGCGATGTTCACGCGCTCGGCTTCGGCGTTCACATCCTCGCCGGCGGCGCTGATCTTGGGATTGCCCGCGACGGCCTGGGCGGTCATGTCCTCCAGGGACGCGGGAAGAAGATCCTGGGGATAGGGGGTCATGGCGATCTTGCCGGGCAGCACGCCGGTCAGACGCTGGTATTCATTCAGGGCCGCCTGAAGGGCCGAGCGGGTTTTCTCGATGGAGGCCTGAGCCATGGACAGACGGGCCTGGGTCTGCTTCACGTCGGCCACGCTGCCCGCTCCGGCTTCCTCGCGCTCTTTCAAGGATGCCAGGATGTCGCGGTGGGCCTTGGCGTTTTCCTCGGCCAGGAAAAGAAGTTCGCGCTGGCGGAAAACTTCCAGATTGGCGATGACCGCGTCCAAAGCCAGGGACTCGGCGTTGTCGAAGACCCGGTGATCCAGGGAGGCCGCCCGCCGCTCATCCAATCGGATCTGACTGAAACCCTCGCCGCCGTCATAGAGGCGCTGGCTCAGAGTGGCGGAAATCTCCGAACGGGAATTCCAATCGCTATCGTCAGGGTTGTTTTCCTGGTCATACGAATCCGTCCCGTACCCGCCACGGATGTCGAGCTTGGGATACCAGCGGCCCTTGGACTTATCCAGGTCGTGTCCCACGGCTTCGCGGTTGTGCTTGATCATTTCCAGGCGCGGGGCATAGCGCAGGGTGTCGATGACGCTTTTCTGGATGGTGATGCTATCTTCGGCCAGAGCCACACCGGCCGAAAACATCACCGACAGGACAAGAGCAAGACTCGTTTTTTTCGCATTCATAAATATCCTCTCCTTGCTAACGGGTAAGACAACATCTCGCATTGTTTTCATGTAACTACAGCATGCGTGCTTGTAAACGGAACCAGGAAGTTTTGCACCCGCTTTTTTTAAAGAAAACTGGCGTCTTACCAACATCGTAGGACAATCCTATGATTCCCATGAAGTTTTGATCGCATGTTCGAGAATGTCGAAGGTCAGATCTCCCGCCTCCAGGTTCAAATCCAGACCGGCTCCAGACGCGCCCTGCGCCTCGAAACCGGAAAGCTCCACCACGGAACCAGGAGCGTCCACGGTCAACCCGACAATGTCCTCCAGAGCCAGGATGTCGTCCAGGGACCAGGACTGGAAGTCGGGCACGGGCTCTTCCGAAGCCTGTTCGCCAAGGGCGAAGGTGCCGACAGAGGTTGTGCCGTCCAAGGCTTCGACAACATAACTGTAATGCGTGGCAACCACGGACTGCCCACCGGCCTCGGACACAGGAAATACGAAAGAGTACTGCCCGTCAGGCCAGACGGTCAGCTCCCCCCCGAAAGGAGGAGCCAGAACAAGCCCACCCTCAGGAACTTGAAAGCCCGCGAATTCGACCACTCGCAGAAAATCCGAAGATTCCGGCTCGGGCCAGAAATGGCCGGTTTGGGTGAATTGGAGTTCGAGAGGGTTGAAGGGAAAAATTGTCATGGCCGCTCTCTACGCGTTTGCATATATAATTTCAACAGGTTCAAAGGATAACAAGCGATGCGCGGGTACTGGAAGAAAACATAAAGCACATCCATCCATTTCATTGCGATATCAAAAGGGGAGGAGATGTAACATCTCCTCCCCCAAACATTATATGTCGATTTGAGCCTTCAGCATCGTCTCAATCGCATTGTCATCCATGCCGGTCGCACCACTGACTTCAATGGTGGCCAGTGAAGTGAAGTTTCCATCCCCGTTCTGGCTGACTTGAACCGCTACCGTCGCGGTTCCTGTGACAGAGTCGATGTTCGACACCTCGAAATCCAGGAAGTTGGCAAGGTTGGTGTCGGTTGCGCCGTTCAGCAGAGCGCTCAAGTCGAGAGTATCCCCGTCTACCCCAAGCTCGAAGTCGGTGATGGTGTCGCCATGGACGACGCCAGTCAAATCTCCATCGACATACTTGAACACGTCACTACCGGCACCACCGGTCATGAGATCGTCACCTGCACCACCGACCAAAGTGTCATTTCCGTCCGCACCGACAAGATGATCGTTGCCGGTTCCGCCAAGAAGATAATCGTTACCAGCACCGCCGTTGATGTAATCGTCACCGCCGGCACCCTCCAAGGTGTCGTTTCCACTGGTGCCGAAAATATAATCCGTTCCGTCAGCACCAGTAGCCAGACGCGAGTCGGAATTCGCGACGATGGCGCCATCCGGCAACTGAGGCGTCACGTCGAAGGTCAGCAGCGCAGTATCGTAATCACCGTCAGGCTGCTCCAGCGTATAGGAGAAGCTGTCAGTCAGCGGACCACCAACGTAATCTGCATCATCTGGGGCATAATTCGGGATATAAGAATAGCTGCCATCGGGATGAATGGTCAGATCGCCGTATTCCCCATTTATAACCGTTCCCCCGGTGGAGACAGAAGTTCCGTCCACTTCGACCACCATGGCTCCCTCGGAACCCAGGGAATCATTGGTGATCACGCTGCCGCTTACCAAAGCTGCGGCAACCCAATCAACATCTGTGTAACTCTTCGTAACTGTGTCCAGACGTGGAGCAGTATACTCATATACTGTCCCCTTGATGTCCTTGAGCGTAATTATCAAATTACCATTTGAAGAATCATCATCGCCATATGCCGCGAAACGATATATTCCGGGCGATGTAATTGCGAATGGGACATCATTATCCGAACTAACCAGAACAACCTTACTCGAATCAATAGTAACCCAATTTCCATTACCATCTTGCTTTTGCAGATAGACTGAACCGGAATCCCCTCTCTGAAAGCCTTGGACATGGATGTCGGCAGACACCACCGTTGCGACATCCGTCGAAAACGCTTGAGAGTAGGATGTTTTCGAACTCATATCTCCAAAGATATACTCCCAAAAATTAGGCTCACTGGGGTCCGCGACAACTTGAGAAATTGCCAACTGGATGCCTTCCATGGAACCCGGCACTTCAACAATAAAATCCACCGGATCTACTCCCACAGAGGCACTGGGGCGGGCAGACATAATATCATCCACAGCATCGACCTCGCTGGCATCCGTGGTCGTCACGTGCAGGAAGGCACTCGCCGTGGAACCATCTCCATCCTGAACCGTATATTTGATCATATCGGAGACATCGTCCTTAACGTCAGCGAGCGGCGTGAAGTCGTAAGAGCCGTCACTTCTAATCATTATAGAGCCTGCCGTGGTCACGAATTCGTGTTCGGTTACAGTATCGCTAAATATAACTGTTTCCGTGCCGTACGTGGCAGAAACCAATACAGGTTCTCCCCATCCATCAAGACCAGGAGCATCAGTACCGTCAACTCCGGCATCCGTGATCACATTACCATGTTGAACTTCGACCGTACTTTCCAGCACTGCTGGCAAGGAAGATGCGTCGACAACTGTAATCACATTTCCCGCAACAGATGCAACCGTGCCTAATGCATTAGTTCCAACATTATTACCAATGCCGATCGCGTAAACTTCCTGAATATTAAGAGGCAATTGATTAATAAAATCAACCCAGTGCCCCCGTTCCGTCGCATTAATCTCCCCTTGAGTAGGGTTTCCATCCGAAAGAAAGTAGACATAGGTGGGCAAACCACCGGGAGAACTCGTACCGTCGAGACCGCCGACCACCGCGCCCAATGCATTTTCATAATCTGTTTGACCGCCATTCGTTGAGTTGACGGTCGGAGAAGTCAAAGCAGCAGCAGCAGCATCGGCGGACATCCAGAATGAACCCTCTGCGAGCTGTTCAGCACCATCACTATCAAGCCCATTCACCGCGACGGGAGTACCTGAAAAAGTCCATCCACCAGAGCCATCGCTTGTTGCGGTCCAAACTGTCGCTACAGTGTCAAACGTCACAAACATGACACTGTTCAGATTGCCCCCGTAAGTTTCATACAGATTGTCTAGCGCGTTTTGGGCTAAGGCCAAGCGGGTGCTGGTACCGACCATGCTGCCTTGTCCTTGAAACATGCTCCCAGACGTATCCAGCACAACCACAAGATTGACAGGAGATACGCTTCCTTCCTCTGCTACCGCATAATTATCATAGGCCACGGGAACGCTGTCCGGCATGGTAAAAGTCACTTCCCCGGAACCGCTGACTGCGCCATGCACATCCTCAAGCGTGTACGTGAAGCTGTCGGTCTCGCCGTTGGCGCCCTCGTTGAGAGCATATGTGTAGCTGCCGTCCGGATTGATAGTCAGCGTACCGTGCTGCAAGTTGACCATCTGCTGCGCTCCGTTCAACTCCTGCGTGTGCGGCTCACCACCTGCGGTCCACGAGACCGAATGCACCGAAAGGTTGGTAACCGGTGTGTCCGCATCCCAATCACGGCCGCTGGCCGCGCCATCGCCGTCGTCATCGTCGGTGATGATATTGCCTGTGATGGATGGCCCCTCCAGGGAATAGTGATTATCCTCTGCCACAGGTGCCTGGTTGACAAAAGTCCCTTCCGGATTGGGCTCGACACCGTTGATGGTCAAAGTCGCGTAGGAATGGTCCCCATCCGCGTCCGTGAGCTCGTATTTGAAGACTTCCTGGTATACAGTGCCGCCTTCGGGCAAAGCTTCGTAGGAAACTACTGTGGCAAAAAAATCGGAATCATCGTTTTGCGCGGAGCCGTCATTGCTGTAAGGCACGGCTTCGACGACCAACGTCTCGAAAGTTCCGATACCGGACACAGTGAACGTGCCGATGTTATTGCCGTCCCAGGTCACCAATGTTGAATTCGCATAAGGCTCTCCGACTGCATTTTGGCTTATGATGCCGGTTGCAATCCGATTGCCGTCGGCATCGAAGGCATGCCAGCGTGCAGCTTCTCCACCGTTCTCATTCTGGAACAAATTGGACACAGTGACTGTCGCAGCTGATACAGGCCCACCAAATTCAAAGGCCAAAGCTTCACTTGAGCTTCCTGCGTAGTTGAGCTGAGACGGAACGGAGAGCGTATTGTCATTATCGCTATCCACTCCATTGGCAGGAAAGTTGCCGCCATTGGTGACACCACCTGTACCGGTGCTTGAATACTTGCCGTTGGCGTCGAAGAAGGACTGATCCAACTGAAAAGCTTTCGTTTCGACGCTCCAATCTTCGCTGTTTGGATCCAGGAGCGTGGCTCCGGGCAATTTCTGTGGGTCGACCGTATATTCGTAGCTACCGTCCTGCTTGATGAAAAGCGTTCCGTACTTGCCGTCGATGGACGCGCCTGACGAACCGACGGTCTCGACTTCAGAACTGCCTTGGTATGAACCGTTTTCATCCGCGTCAAAACCGATTCTGGTTATTCTAGCCGGCTGGTCGGCACCCGGTGTGTCCGCGCCAAGGTCATCAGTATCGGTATCCGCTCCGGTGATGACGTTGCCTGTGGCCATGTTTGGGTGATTGTTTCCCGACTCGGCAACATCCACCGTATCCGCGTCATTACGCGCAATCGGCCGATCGTCGTCGATCACGATATTGATATAGGCCGGTGTGGAGGTCAGATCACCATCGGAGGTTGTCAACGTGAACGTGTCGATCTCAAACTTGTGGGGGACATCGGTGGTGGCTTCCTCCAACACATACTCGTATCCGGCCACGCCGGTCGCGTCGTCGTAACTGGTAATAGTCAGGGTTCCGCTGTCGCCTTCCACTTCCTTGCCCACAAGCGCGGAAAGCAAGAAGGTCTGTCCATTGATGGTCACGCTCTCGATGTCACCCAATCCGTCGGGATCGGCCACCTTGAACGTACCGTAGGCATACTCGGCGTTGGAGTCCGGGTCGGATCCGCTGGGCATGGCAGCTTCGTCAACGTGATCATTGGCATTCCACCAATTCCCTGTCTTGACAGAAATGGTCGGGCGATCGTTTTTGCCTTCGATGGTGATGGTCAGGGTCGCGGTGGAGATATCGCCATCGGTGTCCCGAATGCTGTAGTCGAAGGTTTCCGTCCAGCTGTCACCGTCATCCAACCGCTGTGCCAATGCGTTGTCCAGATTGTAGGAATAAGTTCCATTCGAGTAGCCCCTGAATGTTCCGTATTGAGCGTCAGGGCTGTCCCAGCTCTTGAAGTTCAGGCTTTCATCGGCGCCGTTGACATCGTTTGACGTCACATTCCCTACGATCAAGCCGTACGTGTCTTCGTTGATGGTACGGAAATCATCATTTGCGATGGGCTCGTCGTCCTGGATATTGATGGTGAATGCCCCTTCAAGAACAACCGAGTCGCCATCCGCATCAAATACCTGGATCACGGAGCCGAAGTCGATACCGACAACGTTGTCCTGTTCTCCGGTATGAACCAATTCGTCATAAAGACGGAATTCGTACTGTCCGGTTACCGTGTTAAGGCGCAGTTCAAAAACGGGATTGCTGGTGTCTCCGGACCAAGGATTGATATCCGGTTCGGTTGCGGTGAGAACAGCGAAATTTCCGTCCTGTGTGACTAAATACTCCAAGGCAACGGACTTCAGGCCAAAAAAAGACTGCTTGGAAGCCAGCCCCAGAGCTTCGAGTTGCGCCGCGGCATCCGCGGTAAAAGCAAAGTGCCCTTGGCCATCCGTTCCAAAATCCACAAGACCGGCCAACGTTCCGGAAACCAGGGCCGGGCCAGCGCCGGGCTCCGTTCCTACGGAGTAATCAGTATTGATGTTCGCTTCGGCGATAGTCTCGGTCATCGGCTCGCCGACAACAGAGGGGCCGTCATCTTGGATGGCGAAAATTCCGGAACTGAGATCCAGGGAAGCCGAAGCGGTATCCCCGTCCCCGTCCGTCGCGGTCGCGGTCAGAATAATGCTTCCCTCCAGCAACTCGATCGAAACTGCGTCATCATGATCTTCGGTGTCGCCGTGCCAGACGTTCTGAAACTGCACGAAGGTGACACTTCCTGTCTCCGCATCGACGCTGATGCTGAAATACGGGGAAGAGCCTTCGGTTGTGCCAACGATGGCGCCGCTCCCGTCCAGACTGAGCATGATCTGTTCGCCGGGCTGGCCGTCCTCACCCAAGGCGTAAATGCCAGACGCGACACTTTCGTCACCCAAGGACAAAGCGTAATTGACGCCCTCGCCCTCAGATTCAGGACCGTCCGCGCCAAAGTCGAAATCGAAATAGCCGGAAAAATCCGTGGCCAGGGTGCGGATGCCGTCGCCGGCATCGCTGCCCATGATGGCGTTAGGAAGGGATATCTGAAGCTGGTAGGAGCCATTCCCTTGAATTGGTCCATGATAATACGATCCGACTTGCACATGGTAAACCCCAGGATTGGCAAACGTCCACACCAGATAGGAATCAAGCCCCGAAGTGCTGCCGCCCCCTCCTAAAGAAGTATTTGCATCATCCTGATATGAATTTAGAATATATTGACCATTCGAATCATACAGTCGGAGAGTAGAGTCAAAATGACTACCTTGGTTACCTGCATAATCTATATCAAAAGTAACCGTTGTATTGGGCTGAGTAACTGTAAATGAATAGTAGTCGTAGTTATTATTGCCTACTGCATTGATGGAAACAAACGGCGTGCTATCGGAATTAGCGACGTCTAGATTGCTCCCCAACGTGAAATGCCCATCAAGGCTGATTGCGCTGGCGATGTTGAAATTCGCGCTTTCCTGAGGGGCATCTACAATCCCCGAGCCAAAAGAGGACTCATCCAAAACCATCGAGGGCAGTTCGCCTCCATCGGCGGTGGCCACAGGGGAATCGTCATCGATAGCGAGATTCAGTCCTCCGACGACGGAATCACCGGATCCGTCAGTCAGGGTAAAGGTGAAGCTATAATTGATGTCGTCTTCCGTGGAGGTGTCGCTGTGATCCAAAGGCTGATAAAGCTCGAAGCGAAAGGTGCCGTCATCTATGTCGGTCAGCTTCAGGCTGAAAACGTCTATCCGCTCAGGGCCTTCTCCCACCCCGGCATACTCGTTGTCGCCCTCGCCCTGAGGCGGAAAGTACGGATCTCCCTCGGTCATGTAATAGGCGTTCAGCGTCAGACCGCCATCCACGACCTCATAAACCAGCTGGTTACCCTCGGAAAAAACATCAGGCAGTCCGACAAGGCTCCACACGAAAGGGTTGGTGGCTGCGGGGCCATCTCCCCCAAAATCATACGTCAACGTCCCGTCCAGATAAGAAAATCGGGCAGGATTATCTCCACCCGCCACATCATCATTGCCTTCAAAATGGGCGCCTTCGGAAAGACGGAGTCCATCCTCGTCCGCAGCGCCACTCACAACACCCGCCGTGGGCAAGGGATTGTCATCAATTGCTTCAATGCTCGCCAAGGTAAACGCCGGGAATGGGTCGTCTTCCAACCCGTTCAATTTATTCACGCCCTCAAGCAAATCACCAGCCCCTTCCCGGTACTCGCCCACTCCCCCACTGCCATCAGCGCCGCCTTCCGGCCCGGCTGCGGGTTCAATGTCGCCTTCACCCAAGGAGGCGAGGAATTCCTGCATGTCCAGGACCGTGCCGTCAGGCATGACCACATTGGGGGCCTGGGCTTCGGCCAGATCCGTGAAGTCGAGGACAACCTGGCCGCCGTTGGCGAATTCAAACACCACATTGCCGCCATCCATCTTCACTTCGGCCTGATCAAAAGCAGCCTCGAGCACGATATCCTGGCCCGGAACCGCGTTCACGATCACGGTCTGTCCAGCCTGGGGGGCCTGTACTATCTGTTTGGAATTCTGAGTTTCAGCCATGGTGTCCTCCACCTGCGCGGTTATCTAAAATTTCGGTTCATTACCGGTTTACAAACGTATTAGATTCTTTGCTTTTTTATATGCGTGCGTGAGGGGATAGGGTCAAGTATGAAAGATTTTATTCGAGGTATGAATCTAAATTGCGCATTCTTTGGAGGATTAACTAATTATTTCTAGGTATTAAAAAAGCAGTGCATACATACGAAGCACCAGGGAGAACAGGCACGCTCTCCCCACGCCTCATACTTATTCATGAATCTGGGAATGTTGGAAGCCCGGCCGGGCCACGGGACAAAGCCGAACTCTAGTCTGGAACGACCGCTCATGAATCGAGCGAACCGGAATTCTCCGACAGGCCGCCTCCGGCCGGCAAAAACCCGATTTCCCCTTGCAAGATGGCGGGGCCCGACTTAGTTTCCGGCATCATATCAATATTTTCGAGGCCAATCACGCATGAACGATCCCAAGGTCGCCATTCCCATCCCGACTCCCAAGGCCGCGGCCAAGCCCAGGCCTGCGGTCTCCGTCCAACTCAACCCTTCCCACGTCTATTTCACCCCGCCCCTGGTGGGCTGCCTGTCCGTCGTGTCCCGCCTGCTCGGCCGGCCCGTCAGCGCCACGGCCCTGGAAGCTGGGCTGCCGCGCACCCAGGAAGGAATGACCCCCTACGCGGTGATCCGCGCCGCCCGGCGCGAAGGCATCGACGCCCAGATCACGCACAAGCCGGCCATGGACAAGATCTCCCCGCTCAACATGCCCTGCGTCCTGCTCATGCAGGACGGCTCGGCCTGTGTGCTGGTCAGCCTGAAAGAAGGCCAGGCCCGCATCATCATGCCCGAAAACCCGGACGCCCCCTTCGACACCCCGGTCGAAAAGCTCAAGGAAACCTACTCCGGGCACGCGGTCTTCGCCCGTCCCAAGGCCTCCCTGGACAGCAGGACCGACGGGCTCAAGATCTTCAACACCAAGAAATGGTTCTGGGGCACCATCTTTCATTTCCTGCCCATTTACCGGCACGTGATCCTGGCCACGGTCTTCATCAACCTGCTGGCCATCGCCTCGCCGCTGTTCACCATGAACGTGTACGACCGGGTCGTGCCCAACAACGCCATGGAGACCCTGTGGGTGCTGGCCCTGGGCGTCGGCATCGCCTTCTTCTTCGACTTCGCGCTCAGAAACCTGCGCGGCTATTTCGTGGACGTGGCCGGACGCAACTCCGACATTCTGGTGGCCAGCAAGCTCATGAGCCACATCCTGTCCATCCGTCTCGACCACAAGCCCGAATCCACGGGCGCCCTGGTCAACAACGTGCGCGAGTTCGACTCCCTGCGCGAGTTCTTCAGCTCCACCACCCTGCTGGCCCTGGTCGACCTGCCGTTTCTGATTCTCTTCATCGTCATCATCTTCTACATCGGCGGCCCCGTGGCCATTGTCCCGGCGGTGGTCGCGCCCATTGTCATCCTGGTCGGCATCATCCTGCAAGGGCCACTGAAGCGGGCCATCGAGGGCGGCTACAAGGAGTCGACCCAGAAAAACGCCCTGCTGGTCGAAACGGTGAGCGGACTTGAAACCATCAAGACCAGCCGGGCCGAAGGCTCCATGCTCGGGCGCTGGGAAAACATCGTCGGCATGGGCGCCAAGTCGGCCATCCGCTCCAAGTCGCTGTCCACGTTCTCCTTGAGCTTCACCCAGTTCTCGTCCCAGATCGTCTACTGCGGCGTCATCATCTGGGGCGTGTACCGCATCGCCCAGGGCGAGATGACCATGGGCGGGCTCATCGCCTGCTCCATCCTCGTCGGCAGGGCCATGAGCCCGCTGGGCGCGGTGGCAGCCATGCTGACCCGCCTGCAGCAAAGCCGCATGGCCCTCAAGAACCTGGATCTGCTCATGAAGATCCCCAGCGAACGGCCCGAGGACGTGCGGCATCCGGAACACCGGGACCTGCGCTCGACCATCACCTTCGAGGACGTCAGCTTCAAGTATCCAGGGGCCCTGACCAACGCCCTGTCCCACATCGGCCTGCACATCGCCCAGGGCGAACGCGTGGCCATCATCGGCAAGATGGGCTCGGGCAAGACCACCCTGGGCAAACTGGTCAACGGGCTCTACGAGCCCCAGAAGGGGGCGGTGAAAATTGGGGGGCTGGACATCCGCCAGCTCGACCCGGCCGAACTGCGCTCCAAGATCGGCTACATGGCCCAGGACAATTTCCTGTTCCACGGCACGGTGCGCGAGAACATCACCCTCGGCGCGCCCCACGTCAGCGACCAGGCCCTGCTGCGCGCCGCCACCATCGCCGGGGTCACCGATTTCGTGAAGAACAACCCCGCCGGCTTCAACCTCCAGGTCGGCGAGCGCGGGCTGTCCCTGTCCGGGGGACAGCGCCAGGCCATCACCATCGCCCGCACCCTGCTCCTGGACCCGGACATCGTCATCCTGGACGAACCCAGCAGCTCCATGGACGTGGGCGTGGAGACCGTGCTCAAACTACGCCTCTCAGCCGCCCTCAAGGGCAAGACCCTGATCCTGATCACCCACAGACCGAGCCTGTTGTCGCTGGCCACGCGGGTCATCGCCCTGGAAGGGGGATCCATCATCGCCGACGGTCCGCGCAACGACGTGCTGGCCGAACTGCAAAAACGCGGCGCCGGAGCCAACAATGCGTAATCCCGTCTACTCCGAATCCGATCTCGAATACATGAGCGTGGTCGATGCGGCCATGTACCGCCGAGGGCACCGCTGGGCCTACGTACTGTCCCTGACCATCTGCCTGCTGCTGGGCTCGCTCCTGGTCTGGACCCATTTCGCCATCCTGGACGAGGTCACACGCGGCATGGGCCAGGTCATCCCCTCCCAGCGCGTGCAGGTCATCCAGAACCTCGAAGGCGGCATCCTGGAGGAAACCCTGGTGCGGGAGAACCAGATCGTGGAAAAAGGGGACATCCTGGTCCGCATCAGCAACGAACTGGCCCAGAGCACCCTGAAGGACACGGCCAGCCAGGCCCTGGAACATCAGGCGGCCATAGCCCGTCTCAAGGCCGAATCCTCCGGCACGGAGCCCGTGTTCCCCGAGGAATTGCAGGCCAAGGCCCCCAAGGCCGTCAGCGACCAGATGGCCATCTACCGGGCCCGCATGGACCAGCTGAACCAGGAGATGAACGTCCTGCGCAGCCAGCACACCCAGCGCCTGCAGGAAGCCAGGGAGATGAGCATCCGCCGCAACCAGGCGGCCCAGGATCTGAAGCTGGCCCAGGAGCAGATGAACATCGCCAAGCCGCTCATGGAAAAGAACGTGTATCCCCGGGTCGAATACCTCTCCCTGGAACGCACGGTCAGCTCCCTGCGCGGCGACTTGCAAAGCCTGAGCGTGGCCATCCCTCGCACGCAGCAGGCTGCCCAGGAGATCAAGGACCGCCAGGCCCAGCGCATGGCGGAATTCAAGGCCACGGCCTTGCAGGAGATGAACCAGCACCAGGTGGAACTCAACTCCAAGATGCACGCATTGTCCGCCGGCCAGGACCGGGTCACGCGCACCGACGTGCGCAGCCCCGTACGCGGGACGGTCAAGCAGGTCATCCTGAACACCGTGGGCGGCGTGGTCAAACCGGGCGAACCGATCCTTGAGATCATCCCCCTGGACGACACCCTGCTCATCGAAGCCAACATCAAGCCCGCCGACATCGCGTTTCTCCATCCGGGCCAAAAGGCCATGATCAAGATCACGGCCTACGATTTCTCCATCTACGGAGGCCTCGAAGGCTCCGTCGAACAGATCAGCGGCGACACCATCGAAGACCAGAAGGGCGAGAGCTTCTACAAGGTCAAGCTGCGCACCCAGGCCTCGGCCATCGTCTATCGCGGCGAAAAGCTGCCCATCATCCCCGGCATGACCGCCAGCGTGGACATCCTGACCGGCAAGAAGAGCGTGCTCGACTATCTGCTCAAACCCATTCTCAAGGCCAAGGAGAACGCCTTGAGGGAGCGATGACCGATTGAAATGGGCCGTTTCCATCATCCTTGCGCTGCTGACGACGCTTGGCCTTCCAGCCGAATTCGCGGCCATGGGATCTCCGCCGACGCAAGCCCCGGAAACGGCCCAAACTTCCGACGCCAGGGCGTCCGAAGCCCGAACCGCCGAAGCCAGGACAGCCGACGCCCGGGCCGCCGCCGAAAACGCGACCGCGTCGCCCGGGCCGGTGGCCGGGGAGCGCGCCCGGACAGCGGATTCGGAACCTGCCCCCGCCGAACCGAACGAACCGCCGGGCGAAGCGCAGGTCGAGGTCCAACCCGTGTGGCGACAGGGCGCTCAGGCCCGCCCCGCGCAGACGCGGCCGCCCCGAAACGACGCCCGCCCGGCCTGGCGCCGGGAGGAGCCGTCCTCCCCCGCCGGGGAGCAGGTGCAAACGCCTGGCGCCAAGGGACCGGACCTGCTTTTCCGGAGCAAGGCCTTTCGCGGCGATTTCAAGGCCCTGCCCAAGTGGACACGGGTCTTGTCCAAGGTCAGGGGACAGATCCGGACGCTGAACACCTGCGCGCCGGCCCAGACCTGCCCGCCCGGCGCGACCAGCTGGAAGCGCATCATGCGGCAGGCGAAAGAGGTTCAGGGCATGGAGCAACTGAAGATGGTCAATTCCTTTTTCAACAAATGGCCCTACCGCCTGGACCAGGACGCCTACGGAACCTCGGACTGGTGGGCCACGCCCCAGGAATTCCTGAAGATTTCCGGCGACTGCGAGGATTACGCCATCATCAAGTACTTTGCCCTGCGCGAACTCGGCTTTTCCAAGGAAGATCTGCGCATCGTGGTGCTCAAGGACCGCATCAGGAACATCCCGCATGCCGTGCTCGCCGTATTTCTGCACGGCGAGGCCCTCATCCTGAACAACCTTTCCGACGCGATTTTCACGGACGTCAAATACCGACACTACATCCCCCAATACTCCCTGAACGAGGAGCACCGGTGGTCACACATCCCTGTAGCGAACTAACCTTAATGGAGAAGGGAATATGACAGCATCAAGCAAAGCAGCCTTGCCCGCCATGGGCAAGAACACGTCCGAACTGGTCATGGGCATCGCGATAATCTCCCTGATCATCGTGGCCCTCCTGACCTGGGTGGGCTGGAGCGTCCGGACCAAGCAGGCGGAGCTGCGGGAACAGGTCAGCGACAGGCTCGAACTGCTGGCCAACAGCCGCGCGGATGTCATCTCGGCCTGGCTCCTTGGCCTTGTCGAACAGACGGACAAGCTCATCTCGTCGGACCTCTTCAGGCTTTACGCCACGGACATGGACCTCATCGACGCGGACCCGAGCTTTCTCATCACCGGCATCATCCCCGAAGGGGAATCCTACGACCAGATGGCCCAGCTGACCGACCAGTTCCCCCTCATGCACCAGACCTTCTCGGACTTCACGATCTTCGCGGGCTTCCTGTCCGGCCGCATCGTGCACCGCAGCGGCCAGTCCTACATCGGCTCCGACGTGCACATAAATCCGCTGACCCCGAGCCAGACGGCGCTGATCAAAAAAACCTTCGCCTATCCCCTGCCCCACTTCTCCCCCCTGCGGCAGACGGGCAACGGGCTGGTCATCGACATGTGCGTGCCGATCTTCTCCACGGCGGCCGAAAACGGGGAGAAGAAGGCCGTGGCCGTGGCCATGCTGACCAAGAGCGCGGGCACGACCATCACCGGCCTGCTCTCCAACACCCCGCAATCAAGCAGCGGAGAGCGGACCCGCATCATGCAGGCGACCGAGTCCGGCTTTCAGGAAATCGTGCCCTGGAGCCCCGGAGGCATCGCGTCCATAGCCGCGCCGCCGGAACTGGATTCGAATCAGCGTCTGGGATTTGCCGAGCGCAACAGCCTGGGCGGGCAGATCCCCGTCTTTTCCCTCGGCGTGAAACTTCCGGAACTCGATCTGTGGATCGTGCAGGAGGTCGACACCCGCAGCGCCACCAAGGGGTTGCAGGAATACACGCGCATTTCCGTGATCATCGCAGGGCTGATCGCCATGGTCACGAGCCTGCTTTTCGGAGCCATGTGGTGGCGGACCATCGGACAGAACCACAAGCGCATCGCCGGCAATTTCCAGTCCCTGGCGCTGGAGCTCGAGCAGCAGCGCAACTTCCTCGACTCCATTAACGACTCCATCCCGGACTTCATCGCGGTGAAGAACCTCGGCGGCAACTATACCTACGCCAACCCGGCCCTGGCCGAAGGCGTGGGCCGGGACGAAGGGGAGGTCCCCGGCCTCGACGACGTCGCGCTCTTCGGCTTCGACACGGGCAAGCGGCTGGAGCAGTCCGACGCCCAGACCTTGCAGACCGGACAGCCCGTGACCGTCACCGAACGCATCTTTCTCAAATCGCGCGAACACCATTTCCAGATCACCAAGGTCACGCTCAAGGACGATCAGGACATGCCGCAAGGCATCGTCTCCGTGTTCCGGGACATCACCGTCATGGTCAAGGCCGAGGAATGCAAGCGCCAGGCCATCTCCCAGACCGTGGAGGCCCTGGTCAAGGCCATCGAGTTCACCGACCCCTATCTGGCCGGGCACTCGCTTTTGATGCGCGACGTATCCTCGCTGCTGGCCGAGAGCCTGAACCTCTCCCCCGAGGACACCTCCACGGTGGAAATCGCCTCCCACCTGTCCCAGATCGGCAAGATGTTCATCGACAAGGCGATCCTGACCAAGGTCGGCCAGCTCACCGACGAGGAAAAGGAGCTGGTGCAGAAGCATGTCGACCATGCGGCGGCCATTCTGCGCCAGATCGATTTCGAACTGCCCGTGTTCGAGACCGTGTACCAGATGAACGAACGCCTCGACGGCAGCGGATACCCCAAGGGCCTGCACGGCGAGGAAATCAGCATCCAGGCCCGGGTTTTGAGCGTGGCCAACAGTTTCTGCGCCATGATCAAGCCCCGCGCGTACAGGCCAGCCATGAGCCCGCAGCAGGCCCTGGACAACCTGCGCGCCTCGTCGAGCAGTTATGATCTGCATATCGTCGAGGCGCTGGCCACGGCCCTTGAAACCTCGCGCGGGCACAAGGTGCTGGAAAAAGCACGGACGTGAAGAGACTCCTGAACAAAGAGAGGCCCATGCGTTTTTTAGCGCATGGGCCTCTCTTCTTTGGCAGACCGGAATCAGCCGTGGCGCGGGCTCAGGCCTGGAGCTGGTTGATGGTCCGGGCGATCTGATTGCCAAGCGACGTCTTGCGCGTGACTTCCTGCTCCACGGAGGCGATGCCCTTGATGACGGTGGAGTGCTTGCGGTTGAAGCGTCGGCCGATGTCCACCAGGGACAGGTCGGTGTGCTTGCGGGCCAGATAAAAGGCGGTGTTGCGGGCCACGACCCGGTCGCGCTTGCGGCTCTTGGAGCGAAGCTCGTCGAATCCGAAACCATAGGCCTGACAGACGAAGCTGATGATCTTTTCGAGATCGATGGAGGCGCTGTCGAGGTTGTAATTCTGCAGTATCTCCCAGGCCAGATCCATGGAGATGTCCATGTTCAGGAGCTTGGCCTTGAGAATGATGTTTTTGAGACAGCTCTCCAGCTGGCGCACGTCGGTCTTGATCCTGTCGGCCAGGAGCTCGGCCACGCTGCCGGGCATGACGACCTGGGAGGCCTGCGACTTGGCCTGGATGATGGCCATGCGGGTCTGGTAATCGGGCTTGTCGATGACGGCCATGAAGCCCTGGGCGAACCTGGAAAGCAGGTTGGCGTCGATGTCGGAAAGCTCCCGAGGCAGAAAGGTGCTGGTCATGACCACACGCCGGCCTTGATTCTGCAATGATTTCAGAGTGTTCAGCAATTCGTCCTGCATTTTCTCCTTGCCCTGGAAAAAATGGACGTCCTCAAGCAGCAAAAGGTCCACGTTGGACCGGAAGCGGGCCTTGAACTGCTCCACGGCCTTGGCCTTGATGGCCATGACCAGTTGCGAGGCGAATTCCTCCCCGCTCAGATAGCAGACCCGCAGATGCTGCCGGTTGGTCTGCCGGGCGATCTCGCTGCCGATGGCCTGGGCCAGATGCGTCTTGCCCAGCCCCGGAGCCGAACACAGGAAAAGTTGGTCCGAGCCCTGCGCGTCCTGGCAGAAACTGCGCGAGGCCACGTACGCGAGATTGTTGCAGGGCCCGACAATGAAATCATCGAATTGATGCCGCCAGTTTTGCACGGTCTGCGTAGGCAGGGCGTGTGCCATGGGCAGGCCCATCTGCCGGGTGACGATCTTTCTGGAGGGCTCTGGCTGGGCCTGGACCACAGCCGGAGCATCATTGTGGGCGGCGCACACCTCGACACCCGGGACAAAGCCCAGGATTTCGGATGCGGCGTCCTTGATGCGGGCAAGCATGCGCTCCCGGACCCAGGTGCAGACAAAGGCGTTGGGCGCGCAGAGAACGAGCGTGTCGTTGTCGAAACAGCCCTGTAGAGGTTTGATCCAGAGCTGAAAATGTCCTGGAGAAAGCTTTTCTTGCAGCTTCAGTGAAATATGATGCCATGCGTCAATCATGGGGACGGTTTCTAGCCAAGCGACAGCTTTGCGACAACCCCGGTATAGCCAGCCAGACACGAGTTGACCCCGCGCTTTCTATACAGGACAACTACTTGAAACAAAAGAACTTCCTTCTTATCCATGGCTTCCGTAGCCCTGACGCGAAGCTGCCATTGTCCCGCAAGGCCGGGCCTCCCGCGTTGTCAACACTTTATTTTCAACACATGGTCATAACTTTTCCACAGTCAAAAAAATTATATCTCTATTTTTCTGCCATTTTCTTCATATTTTGAATTTCAGCCTGAAGAACTTGAAATTGCCCGGCTTCCTGAGGGCTACGTATCGATATTGAATATACCCAGCTAAAATATAAATATAAAATATTATCATCCTGCGCCAACTCCTTTCCTCTTGACACGGAAATTTCCCAGGGCCGGAGAAAATAAAAGATCGCGGCACTCCGAATTTCCTGCACCGGAAAGGCAAAACGGGGATTAATCGGCCTTAACACGTGTTTCCAAGGCATCCCACGAGTTTGTCAGACACTTTCTCACATCCCGAAACAAAAAAAGGGCACGTTTCTTGAACATGCCCCGAAAATGATCCCGTGTGAAAGGAAGACGTCAGCGCGGCAGCGCGGCGGCGCCCTGCGCGGCCAGCTCGGCCAGCGCCTCGGCGAACTGCTGGCCCAGGTCGTCGAAAAGCAGGGGGATGCGCTCCGTGAAAGCGCCCAGCAACGGCAGCATGACCTGGCGCATCTGCGGGTGCGCGGCCTTGTCGCAGCGCAGTTTGAAGATGTGCCGCCACTCCCGGATGTTGGCCGTGGTCACGATCTCGGTCTTGAGGCTGTTGGGCAGCACGCTTCTGGCTTCCTGGGCGGTGGCCCCGGCCTGCACCAGGCGCAGATAGGCGTCCTCGCAGGCCTGCATAGCGGACAGCCACAATGCGTAGCGGGCGTCGTCCTCGGCCCAGAAAAACGGGCGGATGACGGTGATTTCGCTGCCGAACTTGTCCTGGGCGTAATTGGCGTAGCGCGTGCTTTCCTGGGAAAAGGAGCACAGTCGGTGACGCACCAGTTCGTGGGTCACGCCCCGGTCACAGACGATGCGCACTGTCACGCCGATATGTTCCAGAACGCTGTCGTGGCCCAGGCGCACGATACGGGACAAAAGCTTGCGCGCCGAATCCGGGCTGGCCTTGTCCTCGGACTTGTAACAGGTCCTCGCCGCCAGTTCGAGATGACTCAGCACGAACTCGCCGTCGGGCAGGTGCATGAAGGAAAAACTCGGATCAATGACTTTCATGGCTCCTCGCAGGGCTAACGTGATGACGGAAAAATACCGGAAAGAGGCCGCGTCGCCCCCGCTTTCGCGACTATTCGCCGCGCAGCTTGAGCCCGCCGTCGATGTGCTGATAGGCCTTGGGCGTGACCACCCTGCCTCGCGGGGTACGCTTTAAAAATCCGCATTGGATCAGGTAGGGCTCGTAGATGTCCTCGATGGTTCGCACTTCTTCGGAACAGGCCGCCGCGATGGTCTTCACGCCCACGGGACCGCCGCCGAAATGGTCGATGATGCATTCGAGGATCTTGCGATCCATCATGTCCAGGCCCCGCGAATCCACGTCCATGATATCAAGCCCCTTGGCCGCCACCTCCGCGTCGATGACCTCGCTTCCGGCCACCTGGGCGTAGTCGGCCACGCGCCGGAGCAGACGGTTGGCGATGCGCGGCGTGCCCCGGGAGCGTCTGCCGATCTCAAGGGCTCCGTCCGGACTGATCTCAAGCCCCAGGATGCGCGCGGCGCGGGTCACGATCCGGGACAATTCCCTGGGATTGTAGAACTCAAGCCGACAGATGACTCCGAAGCGGTCGCGCAGGGGCGAGGTCAGAAGGCCGATGCGGGTCGTGGCCCCGACCAGGGTGAAGGGCTCCAGCTCGATCTTGACCGTGCGCGCCCCGGGGCCCTGGCCGACGATGAGGTCGAGCTTGAAATCCTCCATGCCGGGATAGAGAATTTCTTCGACCACGGGCGGCATGCGGTGGATCTCGTCGATGAAAAGCAGGTCATGCCGGTTCAGGCTGGTCAGGATCGCGGCCAGGTCGCCGCTGCGCTCCAGCACCGGCCCGGAGGTGGACACCATGTTCACGCCCAGCTCGCTGGCCATGATCTGGGCCAGCGTGGTCTTGCCCAGGCCGGGATTGCCGTAGAGCAGGCAATGGTCCAGATGCTGCCCGCGCTCCTTGGCGGCCTGCAGATAGATCTTCAGATTGCCCCTGACGTCTTCCTGACCGATGAAATCGTCCAGAGTGCGCGGACGGATATGTTCTTCGCTGGGATTTTGCATCATGCTACTTGGCGGCGAAAATCTTCAGGGCCTGCCGGATGGCGCTGCCCGCATCCAGATCGGGCTCCTTCTCGAACACCCCCCTGACCACCTCGTCCACCTCATGGCGTCCGTAGCCAAGGGAGACCAGGGCTGCGGCGCAGTCCGATGCGGCCGAAACCACCGGCGCGGTCCGCGACGACGCCAGCGACGGCTGCGAGACGAGCTTGTCCTTCAGATCCAGGAGCAGGCGCTTGGCCGTCTTGGCGCCGATGCCGGGCACGCGGGTCAGGGCGGCCACATCTTCCCGTGCGATGCACGCCGCCAGTTCCGCCGGGCCATAGCACCCGAGCATGGCCAAAGCGGTCCGGGGTCCAAGCTTGGGCGCGGCGAGCAGGGTCGCGAAGGCCTGCCGCTCCTCCCAGGTGGAAAACCCGTAAAGGATCAGCGCGTCCTCGCGCACCAGGGTATGGATGAACAGCCGCGTCGTTTCGCTCCCGTCGGCCAGGTCGACCAGCCCGCTGGTGGTCAGGTGCACCTGATACCCCACCCCGCCCGACGTGAGCAGGACACAGGACTCTTCATCGCGGCGCAGGACCGTTCCTTCAAGGTAGGCTATCATGGAGAGGTGCTATAGACGAGTTGCCCCGTTTTGACCAGCGGCCACGGCGGCCAGGAAACGGGAATGGTTCAGATGGCAGACGGCCAGGGCAAGGGCGTCGCCCGCATCTTCGGCCCAGTCGGGACGAACGCCGAGCAGTTGGCCGACCATGAACGAAACCTGGCTCTTTTCCGCCCGGCCCGCCCCGACCAGGGACTTTTTCACCAGCGTCGGCTCGTAGCCGAAGACCTCCACCCCGTGCACGCCGCAGGCGGCGAGCACCGCTCCGCGAGCCTGGCCGAGCTTGAGGGCCGAGGCTGAGTTGCGGGCAAAAAAAACATTCTCCACCGCCACGGCGTGTGGAGAATGCGCATGCAGCAATTCCGAGATGCGGGCGTACATGAGCCCCAGCCGGGCGCTCATGGCCGCTTCGGATGGTCGCACCACGCCCGCCTCGACCAGGGACAAAACCCCGGACCGCTCGCGCACAAGGCCGTAACCCATGCAGCGGGACCCGGGGTCCACGCCCAGGATGATGCGCTCGGCGGTCATGGGGCCGGGCTACATCTCGGCCAGGAGTTCTGCCGGCAGCTCGAAGTTGGCGTAGACGTTCTGGACGTCGTCGTTGTCGTCCAGGGCGTCATAAAGCTTCATGACCTTGCGTCCGGTTTCGACGTCCACGGCCACGGTATTCTGCGGGATGCGGTTCAGCTCGGCGCTCATGATCTCGATGCCCGCAGCCTCGAAGGCGCTCCTGGCGGTGTGGAAATCCTCGGCCGCGCAAAGCACCTGCCAGGAATCGTCGTCGTCGAGCACGTCCTCGACGCCGCCCTCAAGCCCGGCTTCCAGCAGCTCGTCCTCGGTGTATTTTTCCTTGTCAAAGGCGAAGACGCCCTTGGTGTCGAACATCCAGGCCACGCATCCGGCCGCGCCCATGGATCCGCCGTTCTTGCTCAGGATGTGGCGCACCTCGGCCACGGTGCGGTTCTTGTTGTCCGTGACCGCTTCGATGAGGATGGCCACGCCGCCGGGAGCGTACCCTTCATACATGATCTCCTCAAGCGCCTCGGAAGCCAGCTCGCCCGTGCCCTTCTTGATGGCCGTCTCGATCTTGTCCTTGGGAAGGTTCACGGCCTTGGCGGCATCAATGGCCGCGCGCAGGCGAGCGTTCATGTCCGGATCGCCGCCGCCCTTGGCCGCCAGGATGATCTCCTTGGTGACCTTGGTGAACATCTTGCCGCGCTTCAGATCCTGACGTCCCTTGCGGTGCTGGATATTTTTCCATTTACTATGTCCTGCCATACAATCCTCCGAAAAAAGTTATGCGGGCGACGCCGCTGCGGCTGCGGGAACAAAGCCCAGCCCCAGAATGAATATCTCCTTGCTCTCCGCCCGGCTGCTTTTGGGCTTGAACATCGCGACCTTGGCGAAACGGTCCCTGATGGACTGCACGAAGGGCTGCACATCCGGACCCTCGAAAACCTTGGCGATAAAAGTCCCGCCGGGGACGAGCCACTCCTCGGCCACGCCGAAGGCCGCCTCCACCAGCTGGATGGAGCGGGCCTGATCCGTGAATTTGGAGCCCGTGGTCTTGGGGGCCATGTCGCTCATGACCATGTCGAAAGGGGCCAGGGCCCGCAGATGCCCGAGAAACACAGGCGAGCGGGCAAAGATGTCTTCTTGCAAAAAGGTGACCTGCTCCGGAAAACGCGTGTCCGGCATGTTCAGATCGATGCCCAGCACCCGTCCCTCAGCCCCGACGCGTTCGGCGGCGTAAAGGGTCCAGGAACCGGGGCAGGCTCCGAGATCAAGCACCTTCTGGCCCCGGCGCAAGAGTTTGTGCGCCTTGTCCATTTCCTGAAGCTTGTATACGGAGCGGGCAGGATAATTGTCCTGCTTGGCCTTTTTGAAATAGTAATCGCGGTATTGTTTCATGCTTTTATGACCGGGGCAGCATCCCGACCACCCAAGCGAGCGCCTTCATGCCAGCCAGACCCATACGTGTAAAGTTGAAAAACGAACTGGGGATTTCTACATCGCTCCCCGCAGGAGAGCAATATCTTCGTCTCCAGGGCCACGGCAAGGATCTGCTCATCACCTGCCCCGGTCCCGAACCCGAACTCTGCGCAAAGCACCTAGGCGACGCGGCCCGAGTCCTCGTGCTGCGCGTGCCCGAAATCGACTCCCAGATGCCGGACTCATGGCGCTCGTCCATTCCATCCGAGTGGCACGACATCTCCCTGGCCCAGGCGCACAGCCTCGGGCCAGGCATGCGCGTGCTGCACTATGCGCCGGCGAGCCGCCTCTTCCCGTCCATCTTCGCCCCCCTGCTGACCAAGCTGCGCCCGGCTCCGCAAGGACCGCCGGGAGCGGATCTCTGGCTGCCGGGGCCCGGTAACGCGCTCATCCTCCCTGAACTGGCCCAGGCCGCCAAAGAGATGGGCCTTGCCTCCAGGCTTCTGCCCGCCGCGCCGGACGCCGAAAGCCTGGCCCGCCTGCTGGACCAGAAGCGGCCAGGACTTTTTCTGAGCGTCAATTTCCACGGCCTGGACCCGTACGGAGAAAACCAGGCCCTCCTGCAAGCCGCCGGAGTCCCTGTGGCCGTCTGGTGCGTAGACAATCCCCTGCACCTGCTCACGAACCAGAAAAACCAGCTCTGGAAAAACCTGCCCCTCTTCGTCACCGACGACTGGTTCGTGGAACCCCTGCGCGCCATGGGAGCCGACGCGCGACATCTCCCCCTGGCCGCGAGCAGGCGCTTCTTCCCTCCGGGCGGCCCCTGTCCGGCGGGAGTGGACCTGACCTTTGTCGGCCGCTCGGCCTTTCCGGACCGGGACCGTTTCTTCGCGGCCTGCCGCGTGCCACGCGAATTGGCCGCCGAAGCCGCAAGACTGCCCGGACGCGAGGCCCATTTCGGCTGGTGGCGCGCAAAGCTTCCCGACCATGCGCTGTGGCCGGGAAACGAGGTCCGGGTTCTCGGCCTGGGCGCGGAAACGGCCTCGACCGCCTGGCGGCAAGCCTGCCTCGCCGCGCTTGCAAAAGAAACCGCCCTGACGATCGTCGGCGACGAACAATGGCGAACCCTGCTGCCCGGAGCCAAGGTCCTGCCCCCCGTGGACTACTATTCGGGGCTGGCCGATGCGTACCGCCGAGCGTCCTTTTCCCTCAACCTGACCAGCCTGCTCCTGCCGCGCGGGCTGACCCAGCGCCACTTCGACGTCTGGGCCTGCGGCGGTTTCCTGCTCACCGACGACACGCCCGGCATGAACATCTTTCCGCAGGAGCTGGCCCGGGCCGTGACTTTCGCCGCGCCAGGCGAGGCGACGGAGCTCCTGCGAAGCCTCGCCGCCGAGCCTCGCCGCAAGGAAGAGCTGCGCAGGGCCTGGCAGGAGCACATCCGGAAAGAACACAACTACCGCCGCCGACTGGAACGTCTCACGCGCGGCGCGGCCACCAACCCTCAATGACCTCGGAGATCCCATGAAGGGCAGCGATGTAAGCCTCATCACCTATACATACAACGACGGACACTTCGTCGATGGCCTTCTGGCTGAAATATCCAGCTGGACGAAGCAGCCCGAAGAAATCATCATCTTCGACGACGGGTCCTCAGTCCCATATTCGCCTCCGCCTACAACCGTCCCCATCAGGGTCTTCCGCCACGAAACCAATCGCGGCATCACCGCGACAAAGCATGCAGCCATCTCCACCGGCGCGTCGCGTTTCCTTCTGGCCATGGACTGCGACACCAGAATTTCGCCGGCCTGGCTTGAAACCTGCCTGACCCATGTGCGTCGACCAGAAATCGGCATGGTTTCCGGCCCGGTCATCTATCTGTCAGGCAAGGATCTGGTCTCGAGGTTTCAGCGCTGTTTCGGCGACAATCACAACCTGGAAAATTCGGGGCCGGTGGATTTCATCCCGGGCAACGCGTTTCTGATGCGGCGTGAAACATGGGAGCAGTGCGAAGGTATGGCCGGACATCACCGGGATGTCTGCGAAGACCATTTCCTCTGTCAAAAAATAAAACGGCAGGGTTTGGAACTGTGGGTCGACGCGAAGGCCAGGGCCCGACAAATCAGGCGGATCAACAGAATCGCAATGCTCAAGCGCTATTGGAAATGGTGCCACTCTTCAATCAAAAAAACGGCAGAACAAAAACAGGACGTCCCGGGATACATCCAGGACGCGTTGATAGCTTCTCACGCCAAAAGGCTGGAATTTTCCATCGAACACGAAGAACTCGTGTTCATCTATATGGAGATGCTCTATGTCAGCTTCATTGTCCTGGACATCCTGGATCACCTGATCCTTGGCAAGCTGCAATCTCCCGACCAAAAAGCGGCCTGGTGGTCCGAGCTTTCCCGCATCGCCGCTCCACACCCTCTCATGTACGCAGTACTTCGTTCGGACCTGGCCCGACTGGGGCAACTCCCGGTTCCTGGATGGGAATCGGGCCGGCACAATCCGTGGTCGCAGGCGTTTGAGGCGCTGCGAGCCATAGAATCCAGCGGGGTTTACGGCTGGCTGAATAAATCGGGGATACCGTCCATGCTGGCCGAGGACGAGTCGATGATGTATGATTTTTCTTTTTATGAGAACGCCCGTTTTCGTTCGTCTGGTGACTGAACGCATCCTCATCCGGCACGGAGGCCGTCCCTAAACCAAGAAGGGCCTTGAATATGAAAAAAACGGACGCCGGCAATCAGCGTTCGTTCATGGTGCAGACCCGGTTGCGGCCGCGCCCCTTGGCCCGGTACATGGCCTTGTCCGCTTCGTCGAGGAGCCGCGCTCCGGCCTCGCCGGCCCATTCTTTTTTCAGTTCGGCCACGCCGATGGACACGGTGATCTTGATGCCCTTCTGCAGCACCTGGCCGTTGTGGTCGCGGATGATGAAATTGTAGTCCTCGATGATGGTGCGCAGGTTCTCGGCGTCTTCCGCAGCCTCGGCAAGTCCTACCCCGGGCAAGGCGACCACGAACTCCTCTCCGCCGAAACGGGCGGGAAAAAAGCTGCGGTTGGGGACGGTTCCGTACTTCTGCGCGTAGCCCGTCAGCTTGCTGGCCACGGTGACCAGCGCCTGATCCCCGATGCGGTGCCCATAGGAATCGTTGAATTCCTTGAAGCGATCGATGTCGAGAAACATGAGGCTCATGGGATTGCCCGTGACCAGGTACTCGACCAGGGTCGTCTGGTAATACCGGTCAAAGGCCCGGCGGTTGCTGAGCTTGGTCAGGGAGTCCGTGTAGCTCATCTCGACCAGGTCCCGGGTATCCTGCTCCATGTGCGTGAGCACCTTCTCGAAGGCGGCCTTGATCCCAAGGACGATGTCCTCCAGGGCGTTCTGGTCCGTCACGGTGCTGATGGTCGTTTCCCGCAGGTCGCGGACTTCCTTGGTGCGCTGGATGTTCTGGGATCGCACGTGTTCGATGAGGGCCACGGTTTCCCGAAAGGTTTCCTCCAGCTTCTTGTTCCAGGGTTGATAGAGAATGCGTTCCTTGCAGCGCACGACTTCCCTGAATTTTTTCTCGGAAAAGTCGCCGTCGCGCACGATGCCCATGACCAGGGACTGCATCTGCTGCTTCTGATCGGCGGAAAGAAAGTCATACTCCGAAAGGGAACGCATGTAGAGGATGAGCGCGCCCCATTTGGAGTTGGCGGGCACTCCCGCCTTGATGAGCGACTTGACGACATCGAGCGAACAAAAGAAGTTTTCGTGCTGCATGCTCCCACCCAGAATCTAGCTCGTTTCGCCGAAAGACCGGCCGATTTCGAAAGCCTGCCCTATGTACCGGCCCACGGTGTGGTAGGCCCTGGTCACGGGGGTGAAGATGAGCGGGCAAACCTTGGCCGCGTCGGGATAGCCCTTTTCATCGAGGACGCCCTCCTCGGCCTTGACATCGACGATCTCCCCGACAAACTGGACATGCATGCCCAGCGGCACGGTGCGCAGCAGGGCGCACTCGAGCACCAGGGGAAACTCGCCCACATAGGGGGCATCCACCAGCTCCGACCGCACCGGAGTCAGTCCCGTGGCCGCGAACTTGTCCACGTCTTTTCCCGAGACGATGCCGAAATAGTCCGCCTGCGCGGCATATTCGACGGAAGGCACGCTGATGGTGAACGCACGGCGAGCCAGAATGGACGCATAACTGTGCCGGTCCTCACGCAAGGAGACTGCAATACAGGGCGGCTTGGAACAGCATATCCCGCCCCAAGCCGCAGCCATGGCATTGGCTCCGCCGTCCTCATCATAGGATCCGACAATCCACAGCGGCGCAGGCTGGGCCAGCGTCTTTGCACCAAGCGAAATTTTCATCACTGTCTCCGTAATACAACACCGATCATCTTGCATTTTCACTGCCACTTGTCAGCCATTCTCATATGGTTATAAGAAGCATCCGTCAAATATCATCCTTCAACCGTTCGCAACAGAGACTTCATGGATACCAAAGTCATACATATCGCCGGAGCGCGTCAGCACAACCTCAAAAACCTGACCCTGGACATTCCCCGCGACAAGCTGGTCGTGGTCTGCGGCCCCTCGGGTTCGGGCAAATCCACCCTGGCCTTCGACATCGTCTACGCCGAAGGCCAGCGGCGCTATGTCGAATCGCTGTCCGCCTACGCACGCCAGTTCCTGCCGCAGATGGACAAGCCGGCCATCGATCTCATCGAGGGCCTGACCCCGGCCATCTCCCTGGAACAGCAAACCCTGTCCAAGAACCCCCGCTCCACCGTGGCCACGGTCACGGAAATCTACGACTTTCTGCGCGTTTTCTACGCCCGCCTCGGCACCCCCTGCTGCCCGGAGTGCGGCGTGCCCATCGCGGCCCAGAGCAGCGACGAAATCATGGACCGCATCCTGAGTCTGCCGGAAGGCACGAAATTCATGCTTCTCGCGCCCCTGGTGGACCACAAGAAGGGCACCCACGCCGATCTCTTCAAGAAGCTCAAGACCCAGGGCTTTGTCCGGGCCAGGATCAACGGAGAAGTGCTCCCGCTCGATCCGCTGCCCGAACTGGCCAAGAATCTGAAGCACAGCATAGATCTGGTCGTGGACCGACTGGTCTTGAAGTCCGACATGCGCAAGCGTCTGGCCGATTCCGTGGAACTGGGCCTGAAAAGCGGCGAGGGGCGCATCGTCGTCTCGGTCATCGGCGGGGAGGACATCTTCTTCTCCACCGACGCGGTCTGCCCCCGGTGCAGCCTGAGCCTGCCCAGGCCCAGCCCCCAGCTTTTCTCCTTCAACAGCCCCCAGGGGGCCTGCCCGCACTGCTCGGGCCTGGGCTCGGTGGAGTATTACGAACCGGTGCTCCTTGCGCCCAACGGCGGTCTGTCCCTGCGCCAGGGAGCCATCCTGCCCTGGAAGGGCCGGACGTTCGACCGCTACGCCAACGATCTGAAAGAGTTGGGACTCAAGTTCCGTTTCACCCTGGACACCCCGTTGCAGGAATTCACCCCCGAAGCACGGCACGCCCTGTTCCACGGTGGCGACAGGTGGCCAGGAGTGATCCATTTTCTCGAACAGGGAGGGAGCCTCGGCTACATCTGGCGCGACGAGCTGGCCCGCTACCGCCAGACCATGGACTGCCCGTCCTGCAAGGGCGCTCGCCTGCGCCCCGAATCCCTGGCCGTGCGCGTCGATGGCCTGAACATCTTCGATTTCTGCTCCCTGCCCATCAGCCGGGCCCTGGCCTGGCTCCAGGGGCTGACGTTCCTTGGCGTGAACGCGGAGATCAGCACGCCGCTCTTGAAAGAGCTCCGGCACCGCATGGAGTTTTTGTCCAACGTGGGCCTCGATTACATCAGCCTGGCCCGCAACATGTCCACCCTGTCCGGCGGCGAGGCCCAGCGCATCCGCCTGGCCGGGCAGCTCGGCTCGGGCCTGGTCGGGGTGACCTATGTCCTGGACGAACCGAGCATCGGCCTGCACCCGCGCGACAACCAGCGCCTCATAAACACCCTGCGCCAGCTTCAGGGGCGGGGCAACACCGTGCTGGTGGTCGAACACGACGAGCCGACCATCCGCGCCGCCGACCACGTGTTGGAGCTCGGCCCCGGCTCGGGATTTCTGGGCGGGGAACTGGTCTTTGCCGGATCACCCCATGATCTGGTGACCGTCTCCAAAAGCCTGACCGGCAAATACCTGCGCGGGGACCTGCGCATCGCCAGGCCCGCCAAGCGCAGGACCTCGGACCGCGCCATCACCCTGCGCGGGGTGACCACCAACAACCTGCGCGGCATCGACGCCCGCTTCCCCCTTGGCTCCCTGGTCTGCATCACCGGCGTGTCCGGTTCGGGCAAGAGCTCGCTGGTCATGGACTCGCTCTACAAGCACCTGGCCCTCATGCAAGGGCTTAAAGTGGACTCTCCCGGAACCATCGGCGGCATCGAGGGCGCGGACAGCGTGGAAAAAATCATCTCCATCGATCAGAGTCCCATCGGTCGCACGCCGCGATCCAACCCGGCCACCTACACCAAGGTCTTCGACGAGATCCGGGCCATCTTCGCCGGGAGCAAGGACGCCAAGAAGCGCGGCTACAACGTGGGGCGCTTCAGTTTCAATGTGCGCGGGGGCCGCTGCGAGGCCTGCCAGGGCGACGGCCAGATCCGGGTCGAGATGCACTTCCTGCCCGACGTCTTCGTGACCTGCGAGGTGTGCGGGGGCAAGCGCTACAACCGAGAGACCCTGGACATCCTGTACCGCGACAAGTCCATCGCCGACGTCTTGGACATGACGGTCAGCGAAGCCCGACAGTTCTTCGCCAACCACCCGGCCCTGGAACGCAAGCTCGGAGTGCTGGAGGAGGTGGGCCTGGAATACATCCGCCTGGGCCAGCCCGCCACGACCCTGTCCGGCGGAGAGGCCCAGCGCATCAAGATCTCGCGCGAACTGGGCAAGAGGAGCCTGCCCGGCACCCTGTACATCCTGGACGAGCCGACCACGGGCCTGCACATGCACGAGGTCGGCAAGCTCATAGCCGTGCTGCACGCATTGGTGGACAAGGGAGCCTCGGTCATCGTCATCGAGCACAACCTGGACGTGGTCGCGGCGGCGGACCACGTCATCGACCTGGGCCCCGGCGGCGGCGAAAACGGCGGCATCATCGTGGCCCAAGGCAGTCCGGAGGATCTCAAGCAAAACCCGGGCTCGGTCACGGGGCCGTTTCTGGAGTTGTGAGTTTCCGCAATTGTCCGTGAACGCCGAAAGGCGGCCTGGTTTCCCGGGCCGCCTTTCTGATTTTCGGAGGGCGAAGGTCAGTACCGCGACGTCAGGTGCGAGTAGCCCTGCATCAGATAGTTCTGGACATAGTCGGTTATGCCGTCTTCCAGAGGCCGGAAATTCACGTCGCAGCCCCGGCCGGCGAGCTTGGTCAGGTCGGCGCAGGTGTAGTACTGGTACTTGCCGCGCAGGGTGTCCGGCATGTCCACGTATTCGATCTGCGGTTCCCGGCCCATGGCCGCAAACACGCCCCGCGCCAGGTCGTTCCAAGTCCGAGCCTGGCCCGTGCCCACGTTGAAGATGCCGCCCACCTCCGGATTCCTGATCAACCAGTCGATGACCTTCACGCAATCCTTGATGTAGACGAAGTCGCGGCGCTGCTCGCCGTCGGCGTACTCCTTGCGGTAGGACTTGAAGAGCTTGAGTTTGCCCGTCTGCCGGATCTGGGTGAAGGCCTTGCAGACCACGGAACGCATGTCGTCCTTGTGGTATTCGTTGGGTCCGAAGACATTGAAGAACTTGAGCCCGGCCATCTTGTCCAGCAGGTTGTCGCCCTTGAGCCAGAGATCGAAGAGATGCTTGGAGTAGCCGTACATGTTGAGCGGATGCAGCCCCTCCATGGCCTCGTCCGAGTCGTCGAAGCCCCGGCTGCCGTCGCCGTAGGTCGCCGCGGAGCTGGCGTAGATGAAACGGGCGTTGCGCTCCTGGGCGAAGCGGCACATGGCCTTGGAATATTCCAGATTGTTGCGGATGAGGTAGTCGCAGTCGGCTTCCGTGGTCGCGGAGCAGGCGCCCAGATGGATAACGGCCTCGATGCGCCCTTCCATGTACCTGGTGTTGAGCAGGTCCAGAAATTTGTCCTTCTGGATATAGCGATGATAGGCCAGCCCCACCAGGTTGCGCCACTTGTTCGTGGAGGCCAGGTTGTCGACCACGACGATGTCCCGGTACCCTTGCTGGTTCAGCTCCCAGACCATGGCGCTGCCGATGAATCCGGCGCCACCGGTGATGATGATCATACTCTCCCCCTTCAAGATGTTCTTGCTCCGCCCCTAGCCCGAAACCCCCGCCTCGGCAAGACGGCGGAGGGCAGCCGGGCTCCCGGGCCCAGGTTCGGGAAAATCGTGCTCTCGGCCCTTTTTTTTTGCACCGTCTTTGGCTAAGGTGCCACCTTTCCTTTCACCCATGCTACAGGAGCTCCCCATGCTAGCCATCCTTGACTACAAGGCCGGCAATCTGACCAGCGTCAAACGCGCCCTCGACTATCTTTCCATTCCGTGCACCATCACAGCCGACGCGCACGTCATCGAGGGCTGTCAGGGCCTCATCTTTCCCGGCGTGGGGGCGGCCGGATCGGCCATGGCCAACCTGCGCCAGTCCGGTCTGCGCGAGGTCATGGCCCGCGAGGTGACGTCCGGCAAACCGCTTTTCGGCATCTGTCTGGGCTGCCAGATCCTGCTCGAATACAGCCCGGAGAACGACACGAAGACCCTGGGCCTCATTCCGGGCAGCTGCGACATGTTCACCCCGGACCTGACCGAAGAGGACGGCGCCCCCATCAACATCCCGCACATGGGCTGGAACACCGTGAACCTGAAAAAAGATTGCCCGCTCTTCGACGGCATCTCTTCCGAAAGCGAATTCTACTTCGTGCACAGCTACTACCCGAACCCCGCCCCGGAGTACGTCATCGGCACGACCTACTACGGCCGGGAGTTCTGCTCGGTGCACGGCCGCGACGGCCTGTGGTCGGCCCAGTTCCACCCGGAAAAGAGCGGGCGCCCGGGCCTGCGCATGCTCTCCAACTTCTACGACTACTGCAGGGAGGCGGCCAATGCTCAGTAAGCGCATCATCCCCTGCCTTGACGTCAGGAACGGCAAGCTGACCAAGGGCATCAAGTTCGAGGGCAACGTGGACATCGGCGACCCCGTGGAGACGGCCCGGCGCTACTACGAGGAGGGGGCCGACGAGATCGTCTTCTACGACATCACGGCCTCCCACGAGGGCCGGGGCATCATGCTCAAGGTCGTGGAGAACGTGGCCTCCCAGATCTTCATCCCCTTCTCCGTGGGCGGCGGCATCTCCACCTTGGCCGACATGCGCGACGTGCTCCTGGCCGGGGCGGAGAAGATCTCCGTCAACTCCGCCGCCGTGAAGACGCCGCACATCATCTCCGAAGGGGCCGCGGCCTTCGGCTCCCAGTGCATCGTCGTGGGCATGGACGTGCTGCGCGTGCCCACGTCCGAGGCCATCCCCTCGGGCTACGAGATCGTCATCCACGGCGGCCGCAAGCACATGGGCATCGACGCCCTGTGGTGGGCCAGGGAAGTGGAGCGCCTGGGCGCGGGCGAACTGTGCATCAACTCCATCGACGCCGACGGCACCAAGGACGGCTACGAGCTGACCCTGACCCGCCTCATCGCCGACAACGTGCGCATCCCGGTCATCGCCTCGGGCGGCGCCGGCAACCCCCAGCACATGGTCGATGCCGTGACCGAAGGCCGGGCCTCGGCGGCGCTCATCGCCTCCATCGTGCACTACGGGGAATACACGGTCACGGACCTGAAGAACCACATGGCGGACAAAGGGGTCAAGGTGCGTCGGATCTGGTAGGCCCGGGATCACGCCCTTCAATGAAAAAGCCCCCGCCTTCCGCGAGGGCTTTTTCATTGAAGGGAAGGCAGCCGCCTATGCGCTTCCCGGGAACGGCCTTCTCCCAAGTCTGGCGATGGCTTTGACCAGATCGTCCAGGCTGACCGGCTTGGACAGATAGTCATCCATTCCCGCCTCCAGAAACGACTCGCGATCCCCGCTCATGGCGTGGGCGGTCAGGGCGATGATGGGGATGTCCCGCCTGGCCGCCAGCTCCGGCGAAAAGCGGATGCGGCGGGTGGCTTCTATGCCGCTCATGACCGGCATCTGCACGTCCATGAGGACGCAGTCGAAATCCTCTTCCCGCAAAAGCTCCAGCACCTCCTGGCCGTTCTGCGCGATGGCCACCTTGTGCCCCGCTTTTTCCAGCAGAGTGCGCGTGGCCAGCTGATTGATGGCCTCATCCTCGGCCAGCAGAATGCGCAAGCCCGGCCCGGACCTCGCCGCCACGCTCTGCGCGCCGTCCTGCGGACGGTGGTACCGGCTGGCGGCGCGCAGGGGCAGGATGACCAGAACGGCGGTGCCCGCGCCGGGTTCGCTCTGCACGGTAATCCGGCCCTGCATGAGATCCACCAAGCGCTGGACGATGGCCAGCCCAAGCCCGGCGCCTTCGTAACTGCGGGTGTGGGACCCCTCCACCTGCCGGAAGGGCTCGAACACTTCCGCAAGCATGTGCGCAGGGATGCCCACGCCGGTATCGGCGACACGCATGCACACGCACCCGGACCGGCACAGATCCGAATCCTGAGCGAACAATTCCACGCTGATTTCACCATGCTCCGTGTACTTGAGCGCGTTTGCGACCAGGTTGAAAAGAATCTGCCGCACGCGGGCCTCGTCGCCGACAAACATGGGCGGCAGGTCGGGGTGAATGGAGCATCGCAGCGACAAGCCCTTTTCTTGAGCCGGAGCGGCAAAAAGCTCCACCACCGAATCAACCATCTCGGCAACGCTGAACGGAGCGTCGAAGAGGCTCATTTTCCCGGCCTCGATGCGGGAGATGTCCAGAATGTCGGCCAGCAGGCGGGTCAGCCGCGCGGCCGAGGTGATGGAGAGTTCCACATACTTCCGCTGCTCCTCCCCCAGGCTGGTCTGTCGCAACAGCTGCATCATGCCGAGGATGCCGTTGAGGGGCGTGCGGATCTCATGACTCATGTTGGCCAGGAACTCCGTTTTGACCTGGCTGGCCGTCTCGGCGGCCTCCTTGGCTTCGAGCAGGGCGGCTTCGGTCTTTTTGAGTTCGCTGATGTCTATCTCCACCCCGTCCCAGACCAGGCGATCACCGATCCGTCTCGGAGCGGAGGCCAGATAGCTCCACCGGACTTTGCCCGAGGGCAGGCGAAAGCGCACCTCGGCATAAAAAAGGGACATGGCCGACAAAGCTTTGGCCTCCTGCTCAGCCAAGAGCTCCCGGTCCGGTTCCGGAAGTTGCGCATAGAGCGCGGACGCGTCGTCCAGCACGTCCGTCACGCTCAGACCATGCAGGGATTCGACCCCGGCGCTGATGTAGGAAAACCTGCGTTCACGGCCATCCAAATCCACCTCGATCTGATACACGAGCCCGCCGGGCAGATTGTCGCTGAGCATGCGCAGGCGCTCCTCGCTTTCGCGCAGGGCGGCCTCCGCCTGACTGCGCGCGGTGATGTCGCGGTAGATGGACTGATACGTTCCGTCCGGCATCATCTTGCTGCGCATTTCCACCAGGATCTCCGTACCGTCCGGGCGAACCAGGACACGTTCCCGCTGCACGATTTCCCCGCGCTCCAGCAGCTCGAAACGCAGCGGTTCACGCTCCAGGCTCTCCCCCTTGAACGACAGGGCGCTGACGTGCATGCCAAGCATGTCCTCGCGCTTGAGCCCGGTCAGATCGCACATGTACTGGTTGGCGCCGATGATCACTCCCTCGTGCGAGCCGAGCAGAATGCCGTCCACGGCCAGTTCGACCAGGGTTCGATACCGGGCTTCGCTCTCGCCGAGGGCCGCCTCGGCCCATTGCCGCTCCGCCAATTCCCGCTTCATTTCCTGCATGGACTGGGAGAGCCGTGACGCCATGCGGTTGAACGATCTGGTCAAGTTCTGGACTTCGACAAACCTCGATGCCTTGTCGATCATTTCCGGATTCGCGTCGCCAACCAAACGGTCCACGGCCTCATCGAGCCGGGTGATGGGCGCGACGATCCTGCGGGCCAGCGCCGTCCCGACCAGGAGCGACAGCGCAAGGACCCCGAGCATGACAATCGTGGTCACGCGGGCATTCTCCCCGATTCGGGTCATGAAGTCGGATTCGGGCAGGACGACGACGATAAGCCAGTCGATGCCCAACGGATCTCGCAACGGCGAAACCGTGACCAAAAACCGCCGGCCACGATCCAAAAAATCAAAATGGTGTTCCGCCTCGATCAGTTCGAGGTTTTCGAACCGTGCGGACAGGGCCTCGCTAGCGGCATGCACCAAGAGGTCCCTGCTCTGCGTCCCCGATATCCGGCGGCCGGGATTCCCGTCCCGGGCCGGGACAAAGAGCGGTTCCGTGCCCGAACCGGCCACCAGCAGCCCGGAGCGGTCCAGGATGAATGCCTTCCCCGTGCTGCCGATGCGCAGACGCTGCAAAAACCCCGTCAGCTGGGACAGAAACACGTCCACCGACACCACGCCGAGCTCAGCGCCATGGCTGTCGTACACTGGACGGCTGGCGGAAAGCGCCAAACCCTGTCCGGTGAACAGTACGTAAACGTCGCTCCAGACCGGTCCGCTCGCAGCCAGAGCCTTCGTGTACCACGGCCTGGTCCTGGCATCGAAGCCTGCCGCGCTGGCCGTCTCCCCGCCCTGTCTTCCATGGGGGTCCAGGGCGTATTTGCGGAATGTTCCGGCCGCGAAACCATCGGTGCGGATCACATAGCGGGAGTCGTGCTCGGGGTCCCGACCGCTGTTGGCCACGCCTCCGCGAGCGTTGCCGAAATAGATGCTCGACACGGAGGGAAAAAGGGCCACCTGCTCGGCGAACCGTGCGATCAGGCGTTCGGGATCCTCGGCGGATACGCGCCCCTGCTGCAAGGCCGCCGCATTGCCGCTGTTTATCTCGTGGGGCAGACGCAGAAAATCCAGCAGATGCTCCGAAATGCGGTGCGAGACCTCCTTGCGGAGTTGCAGCCCCATGTCCCTGACCGCCTCCCGGCTCCCCGAAAACAGGACCCAGCCAACCAGGGTGTTGGAAAGAAGGACGACGCAGACCAGCAGCAGAAGGATCGAAGTTCTCAGAGAAATACCCACGCTGAAAAATCTCATGCGAACCTCGTTTCGAGTCCAGTGGACATGCGGGCGCGCTCTTTCGTCACAAAGACGCCCGCATTTCTCGCAACCGGCTGAGGCAATGGCGGTTTGAGCCCGCTTCTGGGCAATTATACCAAAGCATGCGGGATTTGTAAGACAGGAATGCCGACTCTGGCAAGATCGCCGTCAAATCAGATTCTAGCCCACGGCAAACCGTCATTTCCGATCCCGGCAGGTCACACCCGCTTCGTGCCATCGGGTAGGAGGCGGGGTCACCCCCGCCGTCCTCCCACACCACCGTGCGTACGGTTCCGTACACGGCGGTTCACGTAGCACATTGAAGTTTATGGTAGTGATCCAGCAGCGACACGAG
>Ga0265295_1001812_pt1 | contig 36357 bp, 21 predicted proteins | sample Munlansysbiofilm_FD_192503 | JGI IMG/M metagenome (GOLD analysis project Ga0265295, IMG submission 192503) | Leachate microbial communities from a municipal landfill in Southern Ontario, Canada - Methane capture system biofilm | ecosystem: Engineered > Solid waste > Landfill > Unclassified ... | reverse complement strand
TGGTAGAATTCCTGTTCACCTTCGGTGAATATGAACTCTTTGTTACAGTCACGGCAGATAATAGTTTTGTCTGGCATTGTGTTTCTCCTGTGTTTTTTCGGGATCGAACATTCTTTGGGCTGTCCCGGAAAACAAGGAATCGGCACTTTGGGAATGTTGAATCGCTTCTATTGTTACTATCTTTCAGTATTCAAATTTCTGTCAATACTTATTTTTCAGAAAGACGTTTTATCTACGAAATTGAAGCCATCGACTAGGGCTGTAGGCACGATGGAAGCAGGCGAAACGAGCTTTTCTTTTCCTAGTGCTAAAATGCGCCGCGTCATGTCGTGAGGGATCTCATTAAAGCGGAGATTATTCACTGCATGCTTCACTTTGCCACCTTCAAAATACAGGACTCCGTCACGCGTCATTCCGGTAAGTTCACCCGCCTTCATGTCCACGGTGCGAATGTACCAGAAGCGGTTGATGATCAGCCCTCTAGGCACCATCTTCATCATCTCTTCCTCGCTGATTTTTCCACCAGGAATGTACATATTGAAGATATGCTGCGGCTCACAACCCACTTTTTGGGCCCAATAGCGATTTACCGGCATGTTTTTGAGCACACCGTTTTTTACCCAGGCAGTTTCCTGGCTGGGCAGTCCTTCCGAACTGAAGGGAAAAGCTGAGATAGTCGGCTGCTTCAGGGTGGAATACAGGCTGAATTTATCGCCCATAAACTTCTTGCCCAATTGACCGGTGAAGGCGGTGAAACCTTCGTCGCTTTGCCTGCGGTTCATCATCCAGGTGAGATACCAGATCAGCTCTTGCAAGGCTTCAGGACGCAGGATCACAGCGATCTTTTGCGCCTCAAAACTCTGCATGCCGGCCAGTGCTTCGGCCTGAGCCTGGAGGCGGGCAAATTCTGTGTCCAGATCAAAGGGTGCATAGTCCTTGGCTTCATAGCTCACCTTGGTTTCCACTTCGCCTTTTTTCAGCGTCATAGAGTGACCAAAGCTGGTGCTTTCATTGCAGCCTTCAAAGCCATTCTTGGAGAATTTCCAGTTTTTCATCAGGTGCTTTTCGCACATTCCGGAGACCAGGGCATCCATGGCGATGGCTTTGTCGATGCTCTTTTGCACGATCTCCACCATGGCTTTGGGCTTCAGCTTCATTGTGGCTTCAGCGCAGTTTTGCACCTCAGGCAGCTTTGCCGGGCCGGTGGAAGGCATGTGCTCCGGATCTGCAGGTGCCAGACAGGCAATGTCTTCGGCGGTTTTGATGAGAAAGTCCAGGCTGGCTTCATCGGCCTGATTTACGCTGCACGAGCCACTTTTTTCGCCAAAGGACAGCTCCAGGTAAATGTCCAATTTCGGGCCCGCAATGTGCTGGGTGATGCTATTTTGGGCAAAGCGGGTTTCATGAGATTCGTCCTCACTGATGGAGCAGCTAAAGTCATCGGCATTAGTGTGTTTACGGATGTATTTTTCGATATCTTTGATTTTCATTGGGAACCTCCCACGCGGATATTTCTGAATCTTGCCGGAGCGGAACCGTGGGTCATGCGGGCAGATTGGCTAGGCTGTCCCTTGCCGCAATTTACCACGCCAAAGGGACGCCAGAAGCGTTCATCACAGATAGCGTCGCAGCTATTCCAGAATTCCGGATTACTGGATTTGTAGAGTATTTTCTTGAGAGGGCGGATCAGCTTGCCGTTTTTGATCTCCCAGAAATAGTCGCCACCAAACTGGAAGTTTACACGGTGCTGATCGATGGAGAAACTGCCTCTGCCCTGGATATATACGCCATCTTCGGTATCGGCGATCAGTTCTGCAGGGGTCAGCGGTTTGGTACCGGGCAGCAGATAGAGATTGGGAATGCGATTGATGGGTTGATCGTAATAGTAGGTAGCCCTGTTGCAGCCGCGAGAATAGCCCAGATCGATCTCCATGGCTGTGTCCCTGGTGCTGCCGTATTCGCTTAAGATACCATCTTTGATGATGTGCCATTTTTGTCCCGGAACACCGTCATCGTCAAAGCCATGTGTGGCCAGACCTTCGGGCAAGGTGTTATCGCCCACGAAATTCACGATCTCACTGCCGTAGCGGAAGCTCTTCAGCTTTTCCGGGGTCGCAAAAGACACTCCGGCATAATCCGCTTCCCAACCCAGGACGCGGTCCAATTCGGTGGGATGTCCCACGCTTTCGTGCATGGTGAGTCCCAGATGATTGGGGTCCAGGATCAGGGTGCGACGCGTTTCCGGGCCCAGGCTTTCGGCTTTCACTTTGATCAGGGCTTCCTGAGCGATTTGTTTGGCTTTTTCGATCAAATTCAGGCTTTGGATCCATTCCCAGCCCACTGCGCGTCCGCCTTCATCGAAGGTGCGGGATTGAGAATCCCCTTCGTGAATTGCGGTGGCGATGATCATGGGATCGATAAATTGGCTGGTGAGATCCAAACGCGTGCCCAAGGTGCTGGCAAAGAGCTTTTCATCCTTGTGCGCGATCAGGTAGAAAACCGCTTGTTTGATGCCCTCGTAGGCCAGCATGCTGCGGTTCACTTCCATCATCAGATCCACTTTTTCGGAAAGCGGCACATCGAAGGGATCGATCTGCACAGGAGTCTTGCAAGTTGCGATATAGCTGCGTTCCGGAGCCAGACGAAGCTTTTTCTTTTTGTTTACAGAGGCAGAGAGCTTGGCGATGTCAAAGGCTTTCTTCACAGTGGCCAGCACTGCCTCATCACTAAATACGTTATTGTGCGCAAAACCCCAGGCTCCGCCAAAGAAGACACGAATACCGTAACCATTCAGGACACTGGTATTCGCACTTTTCAGGCTGAGATTGCGCAGGTAGATCACCTGGTCGGTGGTCTTTTGAATGCGGATGTCGGCATATTCGGCGCCGAGACTGGATGCCGCATTCATGGCGAGATCGAGATACTTCATATATCTTCTCCTTTATTCAGGATTTGTCTAAATAGTATGTGTTGACAGCCTCTGGACAAAGTAGATATCTGTCAAGCGGAAAAAGGTTTTAGGGTTTTGACGTTTTAGCGTTTTAAGGTTTTATCGAAACCGTGGCGCCTGCTTTAGCCGACTGCTGGATTCGCTTGCGTCTCGTGTAGAGCAAGGCCGGGGGTCTTGTAATAGACCAGTAGGCTTTGAAAAAAGGGGGAGCAGAGTTTGTTAGAAGGGAATTGGCTTAAAAAATGAGCACGTTCCGTGCTCTGCAGACGAGACGTCTGCAATCCAGCAAGCTTCCCGGCAGCTATTGAGAGACACTGGCTAAACTGAGAGACGCTGGCTAAACTGAGAGATGCTGGCTAAACTGAGAGATGCTGGCTAAACTGAGAGATGCTGGCTAAACTGAGAGATGCTGGCCAAACTGAGAGATGCTGGCCAAATTGAGAGATGCTGGCTAAATTGTATCAGTCGGCTCCTCACCCTTACTGTCAGGCTCCTGTGTAGCAGATGAACTGGTGAACTCAGGCACATTGGACAGAGCGGATACATAAGGTACATCAGACGCATCAGACTGATCAGGGAGATCAGGCACCTCCGGCAGATCAGGCATTCTGCGCAAACGCCGCCGCCGTTTTGCCACCGCAAAGGGCATCAGCACAGCCAAAAAGGCAAAGATCAGGGAGTTCAAAGCCACGATCAGATAGAGATAGCCCTGGCGCTTGCTGTAGCGTTCAAAAGTCTGATGAAAATCCCAAAGGCTGGTATAATAGCCCGTCACAAAGGCTTCACTGAAGCGGACTTTCTGCCCCTGATGGTGATATGCGGCCACGATGTCCCAAAATCTACCCCACTGATCCAGATGTTTCTCCTGCATATAACGCACCGCCATGGCAGAGCTCAGATAGAATCTAGGCCAGTCTGCCCTGTTTTCAGGATAGAAATAGCCCACGCGAAAGAGATCGCTTTTGGGATTGACCAGGCTTTCCCGCAGATACAGCAGATAGCGATCATAACCCATCTGCCCGCTGAAATAGGTGGCCATGCCTTCATGAAACCACAGGGGTGCAGAGACAAAAAGCTCTTCCAGGTACCAATGGATATATTCATGCAGCAGTATCTTGAGATAGTTCTCCTGAATCTGATCCTGGCTGCGGATGTAGATTGCCCGATCTTCACCGCTATAAAAAGCATCGCTGAATTCCACGATTTCGGCCTTGCCCAGGCTGAGCTTGTGATATTCGCGCTCGCCATGCACGATGTAGATTTTGACTTTTGTTTTGGGATAAACACCCAGAGTGATCTGCAGATCGGCGATTTTATGCGCCAGTGCTTTGCTGAGGGCGATATCGGAAGCGGTGGCGGTTTTTTTGCCATAGAGTTCATGATACGGGGATTCATGCAGAACCTGATACCCCATCAATAGACTGAATGTGGCACACAATAGCGCCAGACAGAGGCCGCGTTTGAGGAAGGCCTTTGCCCACAGCCGCAATTTGCCAAAGTGGCTATCTGCCACAGTTTTGATCTTAATCCCCTTGGTCGAGCGGCTCCCGGGAAAGCATTTCAAAGTAGCTGCCGGCATCCTTTTTGGCCACATTGCCCGTAGGGATGCTATTTATCTTAATCTCATGCGCATAGCCATAGAGTTTCAGGAGGATAATGTCCTCCGCCAGCACATTTTGCGCCGCTTTGGCGGTTTTGCCATTTATGGATACCAGCCCTTTGTCGCAGGCGTTTTTCGCTATGCTGCGGGTCTTGGTAAAACAGAGTTTATTGAGTAATTGATCCAGTCTCATTGCATTCCTCTTCATCCAGAATTTTCCGGATATGGGTGGCTATATCCCTGATTTTGAAAGGCTTCATCACAAAGTCCCGGATTCCTCTTTCACGCGCGTCATCCACCGAAATCAGGGTGGTAAAACCGGTGCAGATCACTACGGGAAGATTAGCTCTGATGGCCAGCATCTTTTGGGCCAGCTCCACTCCGTTCATATAGGGCATGGTGGTGTCTGTCACCACGATATCGATCTTGTCGGCGTTCTTCAAAAAATGATCAAGAGCCTTGCGGGGATCTGTAAACCCCTCAACCTTGTAGCCCAAACGCATGAGGCCCTGCCGGAAAACATTCACCAAAGCCGGTTCATCATCCACAAACATGATGGTTTCGTTGCCATCTATGTCCTCCTGTTCGTCGGAGGCAGAAGCGGTCTGATGCCAAACATCGGGAGTATAGGCCGGCAGATAGATTTGGAAGCCAGTCCCTTTACCCACAGTGCTTTCCACCCGGATCGCGCCTTTGTGGGCTTGCACGATGCTATGCACGATCGAAAGCCCCAGGCCCGTGCCTTCATTGGCGTTTTTGGTGGTGTAATAAGGATCGAAGATATGATCCATAATCGCCGGATCCATGCCAGTGCCATTGTCCACCACAGATATTTTCAGATATTGGCATTGCTCGAGCTCCGGGAAAGCCTGCATATCGCGCGAACTGAAACTCACATTTTGTACCGAAATTTCCAGCCGGGCTCCGTCTTTTTGCAGAGCGTGCATGGCGTTTGTACCCAGATTGATGATGATCTGATGAATCTGTCCCGGCACGGCAATCACGGTACCGCGTTCGGCGCTATAATTCTCCGCAATCTTGATCGAACGTGGCAGATAGCTACGCAGAAAGCGGATGGATTCCTTCACATGATCCACCAATTCGATCACCTCGGTCTTGGATTCTTCCTGACGCGAGAAGGAAAGCAATTGGGAGATCATATCCTTGGCCCGGCCAGCACTTTTGAGCACTTCCACCAGGTTCAAAGCGGGATCGCTATCGGGATCCAGATCGTCTCCGGCCAGCTCGGTGTAGCCGATGATGGCGGACAGGATGTTGTTAAAATCATGCGCAATCCCACCGGTGAGGCGTCCGATGGCCTCCAGGCGCTGGGTGCGTTTTTGCTGTTCTTCCCGCATTATTTCATAGGTGACGTCCTTACAACTGGCGATGATGCTGGAGAGCTTGCCGTTATTGTCCAAAACTGGCTTAACCACCATATCCAGAGTGATTTTGGGACCGTCTTTGCGGATCAAATCCAGCTTGCCACGCCAGGGCTGAGAAGAGCGCACTCTCATCCAGGAGCGTTGCATTTCTTTGCGGCTGCCCACATCAAAAGGTAGATACTCAAAGGGTTTGTCCAGCAGATCGATGCGGCGATAGGAAGTCATGCGTTCAAAGATGGTATTCACATACTGGATATTGCCTTCGGGGCTGAAGATCACGATTCCTTCGCCGGCCTGTTCCATGGCCTGAACCAGCACGTGGATATTGTCATCGGCCTGTTTTTTGTGCAGAGCGTAAGCTATTTGCTCCGTAATGGATTCCAGCAGCAGCTTGTCCTCTTCGTCATAGAGATTCCCGCTTTTGTAGGATTGCAGCACCATCGCACCTATCACTTTGCCCGAAAGCATCAGCGGGATGCCCAGGAAGTTTTTGCACATCACTCCCATAAAACCACGGTCTGTAGTACGCTTTTGGATAGCCCGATGGTCCAGCAGCAGTGTGCGTCCCTCAGAGATAATCTGGGCAGTAAGAGAGGTATTGTCATTTGCTTCGATCGAGCAGTTGTTTTCACTCATTTCATCCACCAGATAGGGGAAGGTAATGAGGTTGCTGTGGCTGTCATATAGCGCGATAAAGAAGTTTGTGACATCGATCAATTGCCCCAGCGCTTGATGAATGGTATTGAAAAGCTCGTCCAGAGAACATTCGATATTCACTGCGTGCGAGACCTTGTGCAGGATGGAAGTGATTACCTGGCTGCGGCGCATGGCAGTAAGATCTGTAAGCAGAACGGCATAGAGGTCTTGATTCTTGTTTTTGATGGGAACCATGGTTTGTTTGTAGGCCCGCAATTTATGACGGTTATCAAAAAAGCTGTATTCCATAGAATCAGCCGTATCAGGAGGATTTTCAAAGAATTCCTGCCATTTCTTTGTATCCAGATAGCCTTCTTGTTTGATATCCATTTTGTCGAAGAAAGTCTTGAACACATCCCAGAGATTTCTGCCCACCGTGTCCTGGGCTTTTTGGCCGGAAAGTCTTTCCATGGCGCCATTTACCAAAAGCACCTTGCCCTTGATATCCAGCAGCATCATGCCCTCGGAAGCTTGCTCAAAGATGCCGCGAAATAGTGCCTCGCGTTCTTCCAACTCTTTGCGCACGCGCTCCAGGTTGGTAGTGTCTTGCATGGCCACGATCACGCGCTCATAAGCCTCAAGATCATCACCCGGAATGTTCCAGGAAATGTGGAAATGCAAGGGATTGCCTTGCAGATCGTAATTGATACCCTGTCCTTCAAAATGTTTGCGGCCGGATGCCGTGGCTACCAGAGATTGTAAGAGAGCGGGCTTGGCTTCATCGGTGAAGATGCGATGCGTGGATGCCACCAATTCTTCTTTGCTTTTGGCGCCAAAGATCTCCAGAGTGGCCTGATTCACATCCAGCACTTTGAGGAGGCTGATGCATTCATCGAACTTATCAGGATAGGTTTGGAAATAGGCCTGAATGTCAATCACGCCATCTTCTTTCAGCTTAATCATGTAAGCATAAATTTTTGAGAAATCTTCTACCCATAGGGATACCGGCGATTGGTCAAAGAGCGTGCGGTAAAAGTTCTGGTTGAAATGTTTCATGATCCTCTCTCTTCTGTCCGAGATTACTTACAGGTGGCGCTTCATGTGCTGATTAATTTCTGTGTATCCAGGGCTATCATCAGCTCTTCATTGGTGGGTATTTTCAGGATGGTGACCCGAGATTCTGGCCTGCTCAAAACCTGGATATCATCGGTGAATCTGGCATTTTCTGTTTCATCCAGCAAGATGCCCAAGGCCTCAAGATCCCGGCAAACCTGCTCCCGCAGGATCGGCATTCTTTCGCCCACACCACCGGTAAAGATGAGCAGGTCTGTGCCATTTAAGGCCGCAAAATAGGAGCCGATATACTTTTTGATGCGATAGCAATACACATCGTGAGCCTGGATGGCTTTGGGGTTCTTGTTGATCAGGATCTCATCCTCGATCTCGCGCATATCGTTGGAAATCTGCGAAAGCCCCAGCATCCCGCTTTTCTTGTTCAAAATGCTGTTTACCTCATCCACGTTCAGCCCCAGAGTCTGTTGCATGTGAATGGGTATGGCAGGATCGATGTCTCCAGAGCGGGTGCCCATCATCAGCCCTTCCAGAGGAGTGAGCCCCATGGAGGTATCGATGGATTTGCCACCTTTGATAGCGGTGATGGAAGCGCCATTGCCCAGATGGCAAGAGATGATCTTCATGTCTTCCAGCTCGCGACCCAGGAATTCTGCGGCTTTCATGCTCACATATTTGTGGCTGGTGCCGTGGAATCCGTAGCGGCGGATCTTGTGCAAATGATAATAATCCAGAGGCAGAGGATACAAATAGGCCTCAGCCGGCATGCTCTGATGGAAAGCGGTATCAAATACGCCACATTGCGGACAGTTCGGCATCGCAGCGCTCACAGCCTCTATACCCTTCAGATTGGCCGGATTGTGCAGAGGCGCCAGCGAGATGCACTCACGCATCACATCCACCACATGGTCTGTCACGATTACCGCATCCGAATAATGCTCTCCGGCATGCACCAGACGGTGTCCCACCGCATCGATACTGCACAAATCGCACAAGACGCCATTGACACTATCCTTCAGAGCTTCCAGAATCAATTGTAAGCCCTGTTCATGGTTTTCGATCACCATTTTCTGCTTTTTATTCGTGTATTTCTCACTTTTATAGGTAAAAAGAGCCGTGTCTTCGCCGATTTTCTCGACAATGCCTTCGGCCATCACATTATTTGTCTGCATACTGATCAATTGGTATTTGATGGAAGAACTTCCACAGTTCAATACTAAAATCTTCATCTATTCCTCATACTATCTTGCTTTGTCGCACAGAATATCAGATGGGGATATGTGTCAAATGAAATCGTAGTCAATGGAGAATGGAGAATTGAGAATGGAGAATTGAGAATGGACAATGGAGAATGGAGAATTGGGATGTGGGGGTTCTGGAGTGCGGGGGTTCTGGAGTGCGGGAGTTCTGGGTGCGGGGGTTTTGTCGTAGGGGTGGACTCCTGTTCCGCCAGGATCTGGTTTATAAAGTTTAGAGAGTTTAGAAGGTTTTTGGAAATATCCGAAACCATCACCCACTTTGCAAACAAGCTACATTGCAATTCATATTTTTCCCAAAACTGCCTGTACCAGATAGAAATCCGTGTAAATCCGTCTCATCCGTACAATCCGTGTAACCATTAGTTTATCCATCCAAACGAGTGCTTTAGGCGCGCCATTTCAGACAGCAAGCTGGTAGCCAAGCCATAAAACCCGCCCTTGTGGATAAATATCGACAGTCTTCTCTACAGAAATATCGCCTAAAACAAGAATTTGTGTTGACACGAATACGGTGGTCATTAATTTATACCATACCTTAAATGATGCTTAAGGCATCTGTTTTGCTAAGAAAAAAATACCTTGTGTTTGTAGGAGGTAACCATGAAACACAGCAGATTTATAATTCTCTTTTTAGTTCTCATCGGAATGGCTACAATGGCGTTTGCGCAGACCAATTGCCTGACCTTTGATGGAAGCAACGACTACGTATATTATGGCGACATTCTGGATATGGGCCAAAGCGATTGGTCATACCAGATCTGGTTCAAGACCAGCGCTTTAACCGGAGGACTGATGGGCAAGAGCATCACCGCCGGAAATCCAGGACGTTGGAGCATGCATTTCTCCACCGCCAGCGCAGGGCTTTTGAGAGTGATCTTTCACGGAAGCGCTGGAATAAACCTTGATGCCAACGAAAAACCCGGGGGAGGAGCCTGGAACGATGGCACCTGGCACAATGCCACTGTAACCTGCGATCGCAGTGGACTCATGACCCTGTACATGGACGGAGCTTACAACAATAGTATCAGCATTGCCGCTCAATCTGCAGCAAACCTGCAAAGCACAGGACACTTCTATATCGGCGCTTATGGTGACGCTTCGGGAACCAGCCCAAATCCTGCCCTCTATTTTAATGGCTCACTGGATGAAGCGCGGGTCTGGAGCAAGTGTCTGACTGCTGCAGAAGTAGCTGCCAATTGGGATACGCAGATTGATTATCCTCAAGATGATCTGGTAGGATACTGGAGAATGAACGAAGAATCCGGCTTTATCGTACATGATATCTCAGGAGAAAACCATGATGGCGAACTAAGGCCCCTGGTAGATGGGCCCACCTGGAACGAAAATGGCCCCACCACCCTGCCAGTCGAGCTATCTTCCTTCACCGCAGTCCTCAGCGCTCACCACAAGGTCGTACTCACCTGGGTGACCCAATCCGAAACATCTGTAATGGGTTTTTACATATATCGCGGCATCGAGCCCAATCTGGCCAATGCCCAGCAGATCAGCGCTTTGATCGATGCCAGCAATAGCTCCGATCAACAAACTTATGTATATACAGATACCGAAATCAACCAAATCGGAACCTATTATTACTGGCTGATGGTTGCCGATATCGACGGCAGCGAGAGCTTTCACGGCCCCATCTCTGTGACCTACGAAAGCCCCCAGCCGGACAACCCCGGCATTCCGCTATTCACAGAGCTGAAACAGATCTACCCCAATCCCTTCAACCCCAGCACCAATATCAGCTATGTGCTGGCCGAAGCAGGCGATGTCCTGATCACGATCTATAACCCTCGTGGCCAAGAACTGCGCAGATTCCAGCGCAAGAACGTAGCCGCCGGCACCTGGAACCTGGTCTGGGATGGTAAAGACCAAAATGGCTCCGGACTTTCCTCCGGCGTATATTATATCCGCATGCAAGCTGGAGCAGAGAGCTCCTTCAAGAAAGCCGTGTTAATGAAATAACATACAAGTGACTCCAAATAATAGATAAACCGCGGGAGCAATCCTGCGGTTTTTTATTTGTTAATAAGTGATTTGCTGAATAGCGGGAAGGTCATTGGGAATGGTATAAAGGTTTTGGATATCGGGATCTATGACCTTTTTGAGAGCAATCCGCATAGCAAAAATCTCTGTAGATCCATCTGATCCGTCCAGTTTGTCCTCTTGATGTGACCACTAATATTATGCAGGCTGTCTTGAAACTGGGACTTCCCGTCTATCAGCCCCAACCAAGCCAGCCGGCAAGCCCCCTCCCAGCCCAGTTCTTTGACTTGTTTTTAACGGGTCTTTGACTCGAGTTGACTTAGATATTCGAGTCATCTCGAGTCCAAGGCCCGCTAAAGCCAAATCGATCGGAAAGGTGAGAGCCGGGCTTTGTGAAAAGGCAATACAGTTAGCAAAGCCGAAAATAGCTCTTGCCAATAAACTAAGAAAAGAATAGCTTGAGCTTGTTAGGAATATTGTCCATCATCGGACACAAAAGGAAGCTTAAGAATATGATACATCTTGAATTATCAGATATTACAAAATTCACCGGCGATGCTATCGTCAATGCTGCCAATAGATCCCTCTTAGGCGGAGGCGGTGTGGATGGCGCAATTCATCGGGCTGCCGGTTTTGGGCTCTTGGAAGAATGCAAAACCCTGGGCGGATGTGCCACAGGAGATGCCAAGCTCACCGGTGGACACAAGCTGCCGGCAAAGTATGTGATTCACACTGTAGGTCCTGTATGGCAGGGTGGAAATCATGACGAAGCTGAACTCCTGGCTTCTTGCTATCGCCGCTGTATGGAAATAGCTTCGGAGCATAAGTTTAGATCTATAGCCTTCCCCAATATCTCAACGGGAATCTACCGTTTCCCGAAAGAATTGGCGGCTGAGATTGCGATCAGCACGGTCAAGGAGGCTCTGCTTGATCTGCCTGCGATAGAGGTCTATTTCTCTTGCTTTGACGAAGAGAATTATCGGATATATGTGGGTTTGTTGAAGGATGCATTAGACTGATTTAGGGGAAATGGGGCTTTCAGAATAACTGATGCCCACCATCTATTGGATACCTTAGAAAATGGTAGATATAAATCCATCCGAGACATCGCTCAGGCAGTAGGAAAATCCAGACAGTGGGTCTATATCTATCTGGATGCACTGGCATCAATTGAAGTGGTAGATCTGAGGGGCTTCATATATATGTGGTGATTTCCCGCCAAAACGTGCCTAAAATCGGCAGAAAAGTCCAGAAAGGTATCTTGGGTCAACTCAGATCAGTTAACAGAATTGGGGGATATCGAGCTATCTAAAGACCTTAACAAAAGGTCATGCTTATAATTCTCCTAAATGCTGAAACACAACGGACATCTTATTGTAGTAATGAATTGAGCACATACTCCATTGCCCAAGCCCTTGAGTCTGCAGGACTATAATAAAAAAAGGGATAATCAAGTGTCATTCTATTGGACAATGTTTGTTGTTAAACTCCATCTATGCCATATTTTAGCAAATGGACATAGATATCTCCCTTGGATTTGTTCCCAAGGAGCAGTCTCACATTTCTTATTAATAATTGATTTCATATCTGGATTGACCTTGCAATGATCGAGCATCAAGCATTGAACACTACCATAAACTAATACTTCAAAGACAGCATAAAAAGCGGTAAAGACATCATAATTTACAATTTTATCTTCAGTGCGAACATCTTGTACATACATGTAATGTTCATAATCATAAGTTATTGGAAAACCAATGTTATTGAATTTATTAACGAGATTAGTCTGTTTTTGTTGTTTTGAATCAACATCCAGAATTTCACACCAAAATTTTGGTTGAGCTTTCCGTAAATCTGAAGCTTGTGAAAAGCGATGAAGAATCCATTCCTTCTCGTTCGCTAAAGTTGCGCCACTCCCAAAAAGGCTACTTATAGCGGATAAGGCTGTGTTTAAATTGGTATCAAAGGGTTTCAAATATGAATCATAAGATTGGTTTATGCTTGGATGTTTCCAAACATAGTCATAGATATCATTCATGTTGTGTGGAACAAATCTATCCTTTGCCATACACTCCAAACCCTCGACAATAATGATCTTAGGATTATCATACATTAATACTGCATCACAGAGGGCAAAGACCATTTCGGGACTAGTTGGATACTTATCGTAAATTAGATTTATTAGTTTCTTACACATTAAATAGGGATAGTCAGGCGATTTGACAGGCTTTACAAATAATGATTCTTCAAGGCTTTTAGCCATAGACTCCAGTATAGCCAAGACACCGAAATCGATTAAATTTCCATTCTTCAAGGTAATTTCAATCTTATCTGAGATTTGCTGGCTTCCAGCTTTTTTTCTTTTATAAGAAGCAACATCTATATCATCTATCGCTTCAGTGTCTCCCCACAATTCATCCATTATTCGTGAATTCTGCCTTGCGGAAGAACTGACATAATCAATTGGAATTCTAATCATATTATTACTTGATCCAGCTTGAGCTGCACAATCCAACAACGCTGTACTAGTTGTTATAATATTGCTAAGTCCAAAATTAGTTGTAATATCTTGCAAAAAATGGCAGTACTCATGAATCAGCGTTGGAGTAGGAATCAACTGACTAGTAACTTCATCCTGTACTTTACCATTAATCCAGATATAAAAGAATGATGGAATGTAATATCCCATAACCTTATTTAACCTTAAGCTCATTTCTCATCTCCTGTGTTTGATAATTTATAACTTGTTATCTTCTTTACTTCTGCTGATATCGCCATCTGTTGCATACAATGGTAATCTGTTCTTCTGTTAGAAAATCATTTTTCCAACCTTTTTCATAATCGATATCATGGGATTGGGGCAATTGATTTGTTTCTAGTTTACGGATCATTATGCGTGAAGGTATTATCGCAGCTTGACCTACAAAAATCGCTTCTTGTCTCTTTAAACCTGATAATAACTTGGTTAAACCTGATAGTGAATCTGGAAGTATTGATTTTACATGTTCTCTATCGGCATCATTGGTGATTCGTAATACAATCCAACTATTACACTGCGAAAGAACTGTAGCTTCCACCTCACTCGGACGCTGTGATACTAATAGTAATCCAATTCCATACTTCCTGCCCTCTTTGGCAATCCTGCGGATAGCTTCTTGCGCGGCTTCATACTGCGCTTCACCCCGGTTAGGGACATATCTATGAGCTTCTTCACATACTAGTAACACAGGGTCCATCTCTCTCTCTTCTGATGTTTGCCAAACTTTCATACTAAAGATAGTCCTTGCAATAACAGAGCTTGCAATCCCGGCTACTTCATTGGGAACTCCTGACAAATCAATAATTCTGGGTTGGTTTCCAGATCCTAGTATTTGACTAAATACTGCACTAATAGGGTCAATGTCAGTACCATCCCATTCAGTCATAAGGAAATTAAGGCGAGCATCACCTTGTAGTACTTCAAGTTTTTGTAGAATAGAATTGTGAGAATCCTGCTTACTTGCTTGAGGGGGTCTGTCAGTCTCAATACTGACTCGTAACGATGCCAATTTATAAGGTATAGGGGAATCGACAGTAATTTTTGAATCATCCAAGCCCAGAATACTAGCACCTTCTTTTCTTGCAGTCAATAAAGCTTGTTTGATAATGTTAGTCTGGGAGGTTGCCGCAAATTCTGTTTTACCAATTAAAAGTGCTATTGTCTCTTGAAAGCTAAGTAACCAATATGGTAGTCTCAATGTTCCATTATCAGTAGAAAGATTTGTCCCTGAAAATGCAGTACTATATTCATTATGAGGGTCTAATACGATGATCCTCGGATTCCATTTTTCAAATCCTGATTGTGATCGCTTATCAAGAATACTATGTAGTACGGCTGCAACAGTGCCTGATTTTCCAGATCCAGTTGAGCCAAGGATGGCCGTATGTTTACCGAGCAGCTCATTCATGTCGGCAAAGCATGGTGTATTAACAGAACCGACATGATTTCCAAGCTGTATTATCGACCCTTTCCCTTGGCCATAAATGTAACGTAGTTCATTTTTGGGCGTTAGATAGATAGTTTGTGTTGGTAAGGGGAATGTTGAAATTCCTCTCTCAAAATGCAGATCCCAAGTATCTTCACCAATCTTTTTCCATTCTCCTTCACCAAAGAGATCAGCTTCAATAACTCTTTCGTCAGTTGATGCTGTTGTCGGCAGCCCTCTTTCAGCTTGGAATTCTGCTTTCATTCGTAGTCTGCCAACAAATGCATACAACAATCTTCTTCCAAAATGAATTTTCAAAATCGAACCAAATTGACCTATAGGGTATATCTCGCCTGCATAGACTCTTGACAATTCAGATAAGGCAGGATGAAGTTCTGCGACTATATGCGTTCCATCAACCTCAATGATGTGACCAATGGATAAGTTTTCGACTGGCTCATAAGGAATTCGTTTATCTGATATCATAACTCACCCCTAATAAGTCTGACTATATTCTCAAACTTCCACCATAGCAGATCCACCGTGGAAGTCTTCACAACATCCCCGTGGTATAACCCTTTGTTTGTATAAATACGAATTTGGTTTTTTATAGAAGTATCTTCAAACCAAGTTTTAAGATTTCCACATGGCTCATCAGATGATGAAAAAGCGATAATAGTTAAGCTACCTTCGGAGTTTCTTAATGCTCTATCAATTTCTGAATTTATGTGTGCATCAGAGTAACTATAACCCAAAATAACGAGTACTTTTTCAGATTGATCTTCCGATTTTAGAGCTTGCCTGGCTAGAGTTAGAAGCTGAGCAAAAGGATCTAATTGAGTTTCTCTGAACTTTGTAGATGCTGGCCATATCATAATGTTTTTATTTGTTATATTATGTAACTTCCCTGTTGCTATGCGTCGGGGCAAGGGATCATCATCTAACTGTGTCCAGTCAATTGAACCGTGTAGCTTCAACACTTTTGTTCCTATATCATTACTATAAAACTTCTCATTGTTCCACCAACCAGAAGCCCCACCGTCAATCCCATCATAAAATGGTATTTTTTCGAGGGCTAACGCATCTTCGAGTAGGGTATCATAATTTAGGTTTATATATGCGATTTTCCCTTTTTTGACTTGTTTACCTGGTCTCGATGGTCTATGGATTGCTCTAACAAACATTCTGTGGAAACTGATATCAATTTCATTTTCAGAGTTTTGTATCGAGTCTGCTATTCCCCGTTTAATTTCTTCTAATGCAGTTCTTAACTCAGTACTGGATACCGAAATATCTCCAATAGACAAACTTGGTTCATTCACTCCTCTATTACACCGCCGATCTATGATTGATAAGTGGTCAACAATTTCGCTCAAGTAATCTTCGATATTGGGTGATGTTGCTTCAGTAAACTGTTCGGATATGCATTGGAGGATTTGTTTTGACCTAGCACTAAGATCCGCGTTTTCACGAACCTTTTCGGAAAGTTCTGCCATTAATGGCAATCCTGCAATTTTACTACAACCAGCTCCTATTAAGAAAACGCAACTTCCTTGAATCAATAGGTCTTCAAGTGAATGTAATTCTTCTAAATAATCCTTGTAGATTACTTTCAAATCATCTTGATCAGGCATTATTACCCTCCAACTATATGAGTAATTTTTGTGTTAGTGTTTCCAATCATGGTCATCATGGTTTTTTGTTCTGGAACAGTTGGTTTATGTATTCAGGCAGTTCCATAAACACCACATTATTCTTCAGATACTCATCTGGATCATAACCTCTGACCTTTAGCTCGCTTTTTGGAGTCCAGGACAATATCCAGCTACTAAGGATAACATTGGGATCACCCAGTCTTGTCTCTATCTCCTTGATGCGTTTGTGAAACTGGATTTTCTCGCTGTTTATCCCTTCATGCATAAGGCCATGAGGTTCGATAAAATGAACATACTGTTTATCATCTGATAGTATCCAAAGGATGAAATCGGGATGGAAGTTCCCAGCCTCAAAGAAGCCCACACCCTTACCCATGCTGAGGTTACGCAAGAGATATAGCTCCAGCCCCTTATCTTTCATAACTTTCGTGTTCTTGTCGCACCAAGTTTTCAAATCGGTGATAAACTGATACTCACTTTCGTTAAACGCCACAGGCAGGATTGTGATATTGCCGCCATTGCGCACATGGAACAGGGGCTGAAAGAGATGTTTGCCAAAGTTACAAGCCTTGAGGTCACCGACAGATAGGAGTTCATCTTTATTGTTCATAATCTCTTGTTTCAGCTTTTCAATCTGTGCAATCACGGTTGCATCATCGCCATCTACAATCAACCGATAGACATCATCTGAGGGCAGATTATCATCCTCACGGGTGAGATCTCTAAGCTCCATTCTTGGCTTTATAAAGGAATCCTTACAGAAATTGTAGTATTTCTCGCAGAACCGCCTGAGCAGCTCGGTAGCGATCTGTTGCAGGATCAGCACTTCATCATAGTTTTGGGGGCTCAGCCTTGTTTGTGGCAGATACAGCCTATACCAGGATGAATCGCTAAGTAGGCTCAGCATCCCCTGCTTAGTGAGATTGAGGTTGTACATCCTCTGTTCTCGCTTAAATCTTTCCAGTTCGAAGTACAAGCGATCCATATCCAGCAAGTTGATCTGCTTTCTTCTCAGCTTAACTTCATCCTTGTTGCCACCTTGAACTGCGCCAGCAGACTTGATAGTCTGGATGCGAGGATACCAATCCGAAACCACTTGATTCTTCTGCAGATACGGCGGGACAATGCCCAAAGTTGGTACGGGGCCATCTTTCTTGAAATCGTATTCCGAGCCGTCTTTCTTCTTTTTCGGTCTTAGAATCTTGAGCCTCTTGCCAAAATCGGCAGTGACGTTCATGGGAATGGTGATAACCAAGCGTTTCTCATTGCCTGGCAAACCTTCATCTTTTAGATATTGTCTGAATTTTTCCATGAAGTCCGATTCGATGCCAAAGACATTGAGGGTTTCGATATCTTCGATGAAATTGGGCTTGGTGGTAGCATAAGAATGGCCGCTGCGCTTCAAGCTCCACTCATAACCTTTGAGGCGTACACCGCGCCCAAATAGCTGGATAATTTGCGTTCCTTCGCTCTTGCCCACATGCATAAGTCCCATCGTACTCACCCGCCAGCAATCCCAACCTTCTACAAACTTCTTGGAGCCGATGAGAAGATTGATGGGTGAGGAAGAATCCTTCACGGAAGCAAACATCGCTTCGCTGAAATCGCTATCACCTACACTAAGCTGGATATCATTTTGTTTAGCATACTCATCCACATGATCGCACAGTCCCTTGGCATCACCTACATTTATCAAACCAAAGGGTGTATCACTATTACCAAGATACAATGCCACTTCTCCGGAATCGCCCTTAATTCTATCCATTCTCAGTTGTCCATTGGCGGGATTATTGAAGAGCTGCGCTAAGATATCACGATAAAGTGCTTCAATACCATCCTGGGGATTGATAATCTTGAGGAGGTAATTGAAGGAATGAGCAAAGATGTCGTTTCCGTCCTTATCAAGCAAGCCGGTACTATTGCCATTATCATAGAGAATCCGCTGAATACTGCTTTGGAACACCGCAGAATTGCAAAGAAACTTGGCTATAAAGACAATTATCTGGGCAACATCAGCAGCCACTATCTTTTCGTCATTTGTTCCACCCTTCGCTTTGGTAACAGTGCTTCCGACAAATACCCAGAGCGGCTTTTCCAGATTGAAGGGAACCAGCTCCAGCTTCTTGTCCTCATATACCTTAAGCTGTTGATAGTACTTCAGCAGACAAGCTGTCAGATACACATCCTGCACCTGGCTATAGGTCTTGGGAAGGTTCAAAATCTGGTAGTCTTTACCAAAGCCGTCCTCATAAAACCAGCGATAAGAATAGTCGAAGATGATGGTCTTGGCATAGCTATCCTCAAAGGTCTTATTACCCGCAGCAGCCACAGCTTGGGCAAAGGTGGCAGAATACTCGAAAGTAAAGCCTTTGGCGCAGAGTTCTGAACGTCTGGTGAACCACACGCCTTCTTCTTTTCCGCTCATCCCCCGATGCCCCTCATCCACCAACAGCAGGTTTTGATCTCCCAGACTGCGGGTGGCAATAGTATTGGGCCCTTCAGTATCGCCCAATTTGGTGATTTCAATCACGTCAATCATGTCCAGGCTGCCGCTTTGCTTCGTGTTCAGTCTCTGGGCAAAGCCAAACCCGCTTAGCTTTAGCTCTTCCAAATGCTGTTCGCTAAGCCGTTCATTGGGGCTGAGTAGGATTACTCTGGAAATCTCACTACCCTCACGAGACTTCTTGGCATAGCTGCGGAACTGCAAGAGATTCACATGCATCAGCAGCGTCTTTCCGCTACCGGTAGCATTTTGCAGACAGAGCTTGTTCAAGTCATCCAAGAAATAGAGCTCGACATTCTGAAAGCCAGTCCATTTTGCATTAAAGCGATCAACATAGGCATTCAAATCCTCCAAGAGCTTCTCTTTATCCGTAAAATAGCGATCCAGATAGATTTCCACAAAGAGCAGTGTGAGCCATTGAAAATACTTCCAGACAATGGGACGGCTACGCATCGTATTGATAGTCCTGGTATGAGAAACTATGTTCTCTTCATAGATCAGGAGCTGTTCTTTGCTGATAGGGTGGAACTCGTTGTAAAACAGCTCACTCTCCACCAAAGCATGATAGAACTTGTGTAAGCCATCGTTATCAAAACCCTCCAGCCGGGCATCTTTGATGGGTGCTGCCAGCTTGTGGAAGGGACGGCTCTTGTCTTCATATTCCAGCAGGGGATCAATCCCAAATTGGCTCATTAACCACTGATTCAAGATCAGTTTATTGGTGAATTTGTGGTTTTTCTCTTTTGGTTGACGTGCCATTAGCTATTTAACCCTTCAAGTTTTGTAAGCCATTCATTAAAATGAGGGCATCTTTGCCTGATTGTTTCTAAGCCAATTAATTCTGTGATTCTACTTCCTGCATAGTACTTATCATAAGGCGGAATAAGCTTCTTGATTCTGTGAGAAGGAGATGTACTGGGATTATCATTAATCCGCTCCGGAGGAGTATCAGCGCTAAGAGTAACCAAACTCGTAATCTCTTTTCCATATTCCAGGTATTCCATTTCCAGCTTGGCTGGATCAGCAAAGATCAAAGCCTCGAACTCGTGCAATTGAAAATATGGGATGAAACGCCTATCTTGGATTTCTTCACATAGGGCAGTCTCAAGAGTCCTAACTTTCTCGTAAGGGTCTCTTTGTTTCATGGCTTCCCTGAATCCCGGGAAATCATCGCCTATCCCATACACATCAATCATTGTGGTGAATCTACAATCATCCCTGCGGTCTTGCTTCATCCAGGTGCTCAAATCACGTCTTACTTGCGAGTAGCTTACCACTCCCCCTTTGTATTTTTTTCCCAAATCCGAGTCGAACTTCGTTTGAAAGCAGGCAGCTACAGCTGATACGCAAAATCTACCTAAATGGTCTGCTACAATACTTTCTATAAATCCTTTCTCTGCATAACCTTCAACAAGAACATTCAGATAAATCATGGGCGGCCTCCGATAAGGTTCTTTTCCCATAACTCGGACATAGTATAGTCCTTGACCCATTCAGTTAGTTTATTTTGCTCCAGTCGATTGAATATTGTTGTATCGTCCTTCGCTTCAACCACAATGATATCGTTAACATTAAAGAAATCTAACAAGAAAGAGGACTGGGTAGATAGAATAATCTGGCAATTTTGTGCTGCTATTTTGATCATACCTACCAAATCAATCAGAGCTTCCGGGTGCAGTCCAAGCTCCGGTTCGTCAATCACTATCACATTGGGTAAGGAATCCGGTGGTTGCAAAAGTAGGGTCGCTAATGCCATGAAACGCAAGGAACCATCAGATATTTGATTTACACCGAAAATATGCTCTTTTCTCTTATGTTTCCAATCAAGCCTTATCATTGCGGGATTATCCATAAGTGGTTCCAGGGCAAAATCCTTAAATTGGGGCATGATTTCGCATATTCTACTTATAATACGCTTGTAATAATCTGCTCCAGTTTTACTTTTTTTCATCTGATACAGATAGGATGACAAATTACTGCCATCAGAATGGAGGTACCTATTGTCCTGCATCATTCCGGGCTGCCTAATGAGCGATCGATCTGAAGTGTCGTGAAACTGAAACACTTTTATCTGTCTTAGCAATGCTAAAATATCAGTTGCTTTGCTTGATGACTTTTCGTGTAACAGCTTACTTTCTGCATGCCCAGAGCCCATTGTTATCAGTTTTGCTCTTTTTTGCGTACCCATTATGAAGGCATTATTATCAATATTCTCATAGGCGAACATCATTTGGCCAGCATAAGAATGGACTAAAGCAAACTCGTAATTAAGAATACTATTTACTTCATTCACAAAGCTAAGTCTGGCAGAAAACCTATCCGTAGTTTTGGTTCCATAATGCAAGATAGAATCTGCATAGCCTTGCTTACCTATAAAAGCCTGTAACTGCTCTTCAGATAAACGGTTTAGAAGTTGAAAAAAGGAAACTAGATTACTTTTACCTACTCCATTTGCACCAATCAACACATTGATATCGCCAAAGTAGATATTCTGTTTCTTACCAATAGATTTAAACCCTTTTATCTCAATTTCTTTTAGCTTATGTCTTTGTTCTTTGTCCATCTTTCCTCCCCTAAAGTAAAAACATTTTTGTGAGTATTGTATTTTCATCCTTAGTGAAAAGAATTTCCCCAAGAATTGCCATACCATCATCTAACTTAAACGATTGCATGGAGTTAGGTCGTATCATTATTATGATATCATACTTAATCAAGCACAACTTATCGTCAAGTGAAAGCCTTGATTTCACTGCTCCCACATCCGTTTCATAAATTCTTCTTCGATCAAACGCACTTTCCAGCTATCGCCTTCCCTTTGCAGATTGGGCAGGTTGTTGCTGCCATTCACATAGATGGTATCAAATTCCCAGTCCAGAGTGCTGATGCGGTTCTTCTGGAACCAGGTATCCAGGATGAGGTTATCTTCCTCCAGATTGCCGGTCAGCTTGCGCCAGACGATCAACACTTTCTCTTTCAACCCATCATTGGGGCTATAGGGATTCTTGGGCACCCAACCCTCCAGCTTGCGGATCCACCATTTGCCATCTGTGGATTGTTTCAAATCTTCAGCCAGCATCAGCCTGGTATCCTGATCTTGGGGTAAATCCGGATCTGCCACACGCCTGAAAGAAGCATCAAAGGTCTGCGGCTCGGCAAGATGAACCAGCCTGAGGCCGATGAGGTAATTGAAGGTCTCGATCAAGTCCACGGCTTTTTCTATGTATTCATCACTGCCGGGCTTTTTTACCTTGAGGAGATAGGACATAGGGTCTTGGAAAGCATCGATATTGAGCAAGCTTTGGCTGCCCCGGCTCTCCACATCCAGCATATAGTGCAGCAGATAATCTTCTTTGAGGGAATCGCTTGCCTCCATAGCCCCGTCACGGATGGGATCGCTTTGGAGCACCAGATTATTGAGCGTATCTTCATAACTTTCCAAACGCAGATACTTATAGCAGTGACTGATGCCGGTATCACGGTTTTTAGGCTTACCGTCTTTCCAGTCTGCGCTGTAGATAACCTTGCTGATGCGGGGCTTGAGTACGGTGTCAAAATAATCGCCCATTTCTACCAAGATGTACTTACGCTGGCCATCATCCTCACGATTGAGATTGATTACAGCGTGACCGGTCGTACCTGAACCAGCAAAGTAATCTAAAATTGTTGGATTTTTTTCTAGGTTTGTACCGGCATGAATACAATCAATACTCGTAAATATAGACTTGGGATATGTGAATGGATTACCAGGTAAAATCTGATTCAATAATTGTGTGCCATGATTGTTCCCTGAGTACTTAGAGTCTGTCCAACATGACTTATAATTGAATGTCTTCTTTATTCTCTTAATGTCATATGTGTCTCTCTGCTTCAAGTAATGCACAATTAGTTCGTTTTGAATTGACTCAATAGTGTGTCTGGAGAATCTCCACTTTCTTTCTACTCCTTGTGGGTCAATAGGATATACCTCAATTGTGCCATCAGGAAGAGTTTCATTCACTTTAGGGTGGAATTCATTAGGACACACATCTCCAAACCCAATTATCACGTCACCCTTGATCTTTATAGCATAGAAACAATTAGCTCCAGATGTTCTATATGATTCATCACCAGTCACATCCCTTAAATTCCGAATATCCCAATCACTTTCTTCATCCCTTACGTGCTCAGATATATATCTTCCTGGTTTCGGATATAAGAAGTATGCAAACTCATGCGTAAATGTAAAATTATCCCCTTGTTGGCCAGATGGATTATGAACCAATGTAATGCAGCTTTTTTCATGTTCAGGGTAATGTTCGGATAGCAAACGCCCAAGAACCTCTTGTTCAACTTCATCTATCGCTACAATCTGAACACCCGAATCTTTAAATAAACTCTTAGCCGAAGTCAAGCGATTATCAATAAGGCATAGCCAAGATGAGTCTTTAAATGTGTTTTTATACAATATTTCTGATGATTTTGCATTATACGGTGGATCAATATAAATACACTTAACTTGCTCCCTGTACTTCTCTTGCAACAGATTTAAGGCTTGAAAGTTCTCACTATGAATGAGCAGACCATCGCATTGTTCATCAAAATCCTGAATCGAGCTGAGCAGTTTAGCCTTGAAAGCAGCATCAAAGAAACGGGTATCCAGCACGAGTTTATCATTGGCTTTGAGGAATTCGGTGCGAAGTGGCACAGTGTAGGCAGGAGTCACGGCATCGCCTTCTATTTCATCTATGGCAAAGAGATTCACCCATTCATCGTGCTGATCTTCGTTGGCGATAATCAGAGTATAGAGCTCTTCTGGAACCCGGTCCAGAGTGATGCAATAATTTGTCTCCACCACAAACTTCTTTTTTAGCCAGAGCTTCTTTTGAAAGTCCTCAAGTTGTGCCATAAACTCTATCAGTTTACCGGCAATCTTGCGTAGCACTTTGATCTTGGCCAGATAATCTTCCACCTTGGGAGCATCGGCATTCTCGATATCATCCAGATGCATTACTTCGTTTTTGATGTAGAAATCCAGCTCCCTTTTCAAGAAGGCACCCAGGTCTTTGTGGATAAAATAGTCCATGGTGTTGCGAGCTGTGTATTGATTGAGATACCTCGCCAGCAGGGTTCTATCCTTTTCTTTTTCGGTGGGGATCAGGGTGGAAAGCGCCTTCAGATAATCCTTAAATACAGAAGCAGAGGGAGCTTCATTTTGTGGTTCATCTCCCAGGTCTTTTAGCGCATCCATGATCAGCGTCACAGTTTCTTTATTGCGGATTTCTTGTTTGGTCTTGGCAGAGTCCGGCCTGTATTCAAAGTTTATAATCAGCTCATTTTGATCATTCAGTTCAAGAGGTTTGGCTTCGTGGAGGATAAAGTAGCGTTTGCTGGCCTCGCTGGCTTTTACATTGGCATGATCGCCTTCGGTGGCATCCACTATCTGGAAATGCAGCTTCAGGCCTTCCGGGATACTATTTTCATCCAAGTCTATCTCTTGTACTTCGCCTTGCTTTTTAAGCTCTCTCAAGCCTTTGATGGCATCACTAAGATTCACCGTAAAATTGCTAAAGTACTCGGTGGTCTTAATGTAATACTGGTCTGCATTTGCCCAATGCAGCTTCACTTCCTCACCGTTGTAGGGAATGGCAAATGGTGCCGCCTTACCAGGGGTTTCTCTGGTATAATAGCGTCTGGAGATAAAGTCTCCATCATCCCAGTAGCGTTCAAAGAAGCGATAGAGATGGTCATAGATTTCCGCTTCGGAGCTGGCACTATCTTTGATAGCCTCGTATTTCGCACGAGCTTCTATCACTTTGGGCGTAGTTTCGGGATCAGGGGCACCAAAGTCTATAGCAGTCTGGATAGCCGTATCAAGCTCTTGTTTTAGCTGCTGCCTTTTCTCTTCATCCACCGTACCAAAGGCATCCTGGATCACCACTAAAAGGTCATTTTCTATGAAACTGAGGACTTGATCTGCTTTGGCGTGCATGATGCGGTAAAAGCCGAAATCCAGATCGGGTTGATTGAGCTGAAAGAGCTCTTTTAGTTTATTTAGCAGTTTATTGCGTAATTGCTCGGTGCTGGGCATCGAAACTCCTTTTTCCTGTGCGGGACATTATACTACTTTCCAGTGTATTGTAAATAAAGTGTTTACCTTAGTTTTTTGTTTTAGACGGTGCGATAGTGCATCTATCAGCTTATCACGTTTCTCAGCGATTTGATCTTCGGTATCGAAGATCTTTTCCCGCATTTTCCGTTTCTTTTTTTCCAGTTTGACAATCTCTTCCTGCAAGTCTTTTTGTTCTTGCATAGTGGTACTTTGCCTGCATGAGCGTTGCTTCTCTTGAATCTGTCTTTTGATATTATCCAGCTCTTGTTCTACGGACTTGATCATATCCTCAGCCCATTTTTCCAATTGGTCGCGGGCTTCGATAAAGTGTTTATTATTTTCTTCCAGATTTTTGCTCAGCGTGGCTTGCGCATGACGTTCTGCATCAGCTTGCAAACGGGATTCTATGCCGGAGCTGTCATAGCTGGCGCTGGATAGGCTGCCCTCGCATAGCATCAGCTTTTCGCAGGTTTCCTGATCCAGATTCTTGCCATCCTCATCAATAGCCGTAAAAAGCAGATATTCTTCTATATCCAGGGAATTAACGGTCAGTAAATCAAGTTTCAACCAGCCCTGCTTGCCCTTGAGCTGTTCGATGAGGCTGATTCTGGTGGGATGATGCGTGATGTCAAAGATCACTTCAGCAGAGGGGCAGGCTTTCTTCTTACCCTGCTCCAGCACATATTCGCCCAAGGGGTGGCTCATGCGGTAAAGAAAGTCTTTGCCGTAGTTTTCGCCATCTTTGGAGATGAGGCGGTAGTTGCCAGCTTTGCTGCCTCTGATGGGGGATTTATTGAGTTTGAAGCTATGATTATGCTCATAAAAAGCGGCATTATCTTTCAAGATGTGCTTGGTGAGCTGCCAGAACAGCCTGGCAATCCTATCCAGGGTCTGCATCGCATCTTTATGATTGATTTTGAGGCGCTCATGCACATCCTCATCATAATGCTCCAGCAACTTTTGGCGAGTTTCTTTCAGCCGGGTCTGAATCGAAGCATCCAGCTCGGCCTGAAGTTTTTTGAAGGCCAGGGCAATCTCATCATGGGTGCGGCATTGCTGGTAGATTTCCAGAACCTTGCGTTCAAAATCCACTCCCGATTCCAGAGAGCCCAGAACATCGTCAGAAGCGCCAAAAACACCCGTAAAGAGGTGGAATTTATTGCTCAGAATCTCGTAAACTCGCCGGTCGGCTTCATTGCGTTCATTCAGAAAGTTGATTACTACCACATCGTACTTTTGCCCATAACGGTGGCAGCGTCCTATTCTTTGCTCTATGCGTTGGGGATTCCAGGGAAGATCGTAATTGATCACCAGAGAGGCAAATTGCAGGTTGAGCCCTTCAGCTCCGGCTTCCGTGGCAATGAGGATGCTGGCGGAATCTCTGAAATGGTCGATAATAGCGGTGCGCAAATCTACCTGCCGGGAACCGGAGGATCTGCCTGTATCTTTGTTTTTTTTCAGCCAGTCTTCATAAATCTGCCCGCTGGCATCATCTTTATTGGAGCCATTAAAGGTCTGTACTTTATCCTGATGCCCATTCGCTTCCAGAAATTCCTTCAGCCAGGCCTGGGTTCTCCTGGATTCTGTAAAGATCACCGCTTTCTGGGCGGCACCCATTTTTTTCATCTGCTGAAAGCCAATCTCCAGGGCAGTGAGCAGAGCTTTGGATTTTGAATCTGCACCGAAGTTCCGGGCAGTTTCTATAAAACCATTGAGCTCTTTGATCTCGCTTTCCAGCTTTTGTATATCGATCTCATTGGTTTTGCTATCGGTGCTTTCTGTCTCTTCAGCGGTTTCAGTTTCCAGATCTTCCTGGTCTTCCAGAAGTTCATCCAGCATGTCGTCATCGATGAAATCATCAATAATGAGCTGTTCCACAGAGGATTGTTGATTTTTGTAATCCTGCCTTAAGCGCACAAGGCGGTCTTTGATGACTTCCAGGGTGCCAGCCACCGCCTGAGGTGAAGAAGCCAGTACCTTGCGTACCAGTAAGATCAGCAGATGCTTTTGGCCCTGGGGCAAGGCATAGTTACCATCACGCATCAGGAATTCCGAGACTCCCACATACAGGTCATGCTCTTGCTGCGTGGGGGTAAAAGGCCTGGTGATCAGCCTGCGTTCAGTGAATTTTACATATTCCAGCACCTGGCTACGCAAGGTCCGCCAGCAAAAGCTTTGCAATCTGGAGCGTAAATCTTCCAGATCTCCGGTGGCATTCATGTACTGGGTTCTAAAGGAGGGTAAATCTCCAAAGATATTTTCGTCTATGAGGGTGGAAATGCCGTATAATTCAACCAGCGAATTCTGCAGAGGGGTGGCGGTTAAGAGTATCTTTTTGCCTCCATCCGTGGCCCAACGGATGCGTTGCCCTATTTTGTTGCTTTGCCGGTATGCATTGCGCAGTTTATGAGCTTCGTCTATCACCACCAGGTTCCAGGGGAGTAGCTTGATGGATTCTGCCATGCGTCCGGCATAGTGCATGGAAACGATACAGATATGCTTTGTGTCAAAGGGATTGTCGTGCCCCTTTTTCAAGAGGTCCTTGGAGGTCTTGGCATCCAGCACGATCACCGGTAGATTGAACTTCTCTTCCAGCTCCAAAGCCCATTGCTTGCGCAGCGAAGCCGGGCTGATCACCAAAATCCTGCGTTTCTTTTCAGCCCAATACTGGCAGATAGTTAGTCCCGCTTCGATAGTCTTGCCCAAGCCCACTTCATCAGCCAGCAAAACACCTTTGGAGATGGGAGATCTCAAGCTAAACAGAGACGCTTCGATCTGGTGGGGATTCAAATCTACACAAGCATCAAATAGTGCTCTGCCCACACGATCCACACCGGCACCGCCTTGTCTGCCAAGCTCGTAAGCGTAATATTTTGCCTGATAATCTGTAATCATCTACCTACCATCTTTTGCTAATTTATCTAATCTATTTTATTGGAATAACACCCGATTTCATTGAGATCAAGCGACGTCCCAAATGTTGGTGTAAATTCCAACTCATAATTTCACGGTTATTTGAGAACATTTTAAGTTCTCGCTTCTTGCAATTTATCTAAGGTCATATAACCTTTTACAATGTTTTTCATCTTTGCTTTTCCAGTCAAGCTCTTTTTCATTGAGCTACCGTTTTGCGACGGATTGCAGACCTGTTGAGCTAGCGGAACAGGGCTGCAATCCGTCGCGCCCAAGCGCGCTAACTGTCCTCTGTTTATTTGGTTTTCTTTCTCTTTGTTTGAGTCATGTTCTTCTTTTTGTCTTTTTGTTAAAAACCATTTAAAGCAATGAATCGATTTGGCTCAACCTTTTTCTGTATCTGGCTCACCTAATTTACACCAACCTCTGAGACGTTACCGTTAATTTCAGGGAATGGGGGTTCATCAAAGGCAATATTCCTCGCACTTTGCTTGAAGAAGACAGCGGTGACTTTTCATGAAGGCAAAGAGCTGAATGGCTGGATTAAAAACGAAGTCAAAGGAATAGCCAGAATCACTATACAAAAAGCCAATATAGAGGAACTCTGAGTGCTATAGCCAAAGGGCTAAGCATTGATGTAGATACCCTCTGCGAATTCGTTAAATGCACAATAAAAGGACCAGAATTAATCGACACTATCCTCAAAAATCAAAAAGAGAAATCCTTGCAATAACTGTTTAAACTTGGAGAAATGTCACACTGCTCTATGGCTGGGGCTGAGTTGGAATTTACACCAACATTTGAGACGTTACCAAATTAACTCGGAAGCAATTGACTTCAGAGTAGCTTCAGAGTTGTTTTCTGAGGCGACCCGAACCCTTGATATGGCTGCGTTCAGGACTATGGAGATTTTTATTGAGCCTGGGAACAAGACCGTTCCTACTATTGCTTGAGTCAACTCTATCTACCCCCCTTTATTTTCAGCTTATGAGATAAAATCAGACTTTCTAGCCCAAAACCGCTAATTTGTCCACAGCCTGTCTCCAGTATATAAGTAGGGGGTAGCTTGACTGAGCCTGGCAGATGCATTGTGCAGGATTCCTGTCCCTATTGACTTCTTGCTGGTTTGTCTCCTAAACTACAGCTTCCAGGGACAGATTCCACCGATCCCAGCCCATGGTTCAGACGATTGCCCCCTTTTTCACATTTCTGCTTGACGTATATGGAGCTTCTGATTTATGTATTAAAGGTCAGGAAAGACTGAGATTGGGATATCATTGACAAAGATGGATTAGCCGACTCGCTATCCTGAAGCTCTAAAGCTGAGAAAGAAAGGAGAATAGAATGTTAACTAAGCTCTACGTCAACAATTACCGCTGTTTGGTAAATTTCGAGATTGAATTTGATAATCTGGTTTTGCTGCTTGGCACAAACGGAAGCGGTAAGACCAGTATATTCGATATTCTATATAGCATCAGAAGATTGATCATAGATAATGATAGGGTTTCAGAGATATTTTCCTTGGATGACATGACGGTCTGGTTAGACTCAAAAACACAAACCTTTGAATTAACCGTTAGTGGCAATGAGGGTATTTATGTTTACAAGCTGTTGGTTGAATTCAACAAAGAAGCCAAAAGGTTACAGATTGATTCCGAAACATTGCATTACAATGGAAAACGGCTTTTCGAGTTTATGCAAGGGAAAGTGGAAATGCAATTGGATGACAAAGCCGCATTAGGCTATCCTTCTGATGTCACCAGATCAGCGCTTACCATTGTATCGGATGATTACGAGAACAAAAGAATCACCTGGTTTAAAAAGTGGTTCGAGATGCTTTTTATTCTGAATCTCCAGCCCAAGGCAATGAAGCCAAGTTCGGACAATGAATCATCCTGGCTCAATCCAGACGGCAGAAATTTTGTTTCCTGGTATCGCTATATCTCTCAGGAACATCAGGATAAAATCCCCAAAATCTTCAAATATCTACAAGAGTCTATTCCTGGTTTTGACTCCTTCAAGCTTGAAACGGCAGGGAAAAGCAGAACTTTGAAAGTGGGCTTCCGAAGCGAGGATAAGTCCCAGAAGACTGAATATTTCGATTTCGATCGCATTTCTGATGGACAAAGAGTATTGATCGTTTTACATTTGCTCTTGGTAGGGCTAAAAGATATGGGACACACTCTGATGCTGGACGAACCGGAAAATTACGTTGCTCTTGCCGAAATCCAGCCTTGGTTGATGGAGCTTGGCGATGCCTGTGGAGTTAGCATTCCCCAGATTATTATCATCAGCCATCATCCGGAGCTTATTGACTATTTTGGGGCAGAAAAATGCCGACTGATAGACAGAGAACCATTGGGACCTACTCGCGTAAAACCAGTTCCTACCCAATTTGAGGGCAGTTTAAAACTCTCCGAGGTAATAGCACGGGGTTGGGAGCATGAGTAAAAGAAAGGTAAACTTGGTGATCATCTGCGAAGACACCCAGCAAGAATGTTTTGCCAGAAGGTTCTTGTACGGCATGGGCTGGGAAAAACACCAACTACGGATACAAAAAAGTCCATCCGGCAGAGGATCCGGTGAGCAATGGGTTCGAGAAAAATATGTAGAAGAAATCCGCAACCATAGCAGAAGGAATGTTCGCTATGCTATTGCTGCTTTGGTAGATGGTGATACCACCGGGGTCTCGGGAAGAATTCAACAGTTTGACAATGAATGTATAGAACAGGGAGTCTCCGTTCGAAGCGCAGCGGATGAAGTAGCAATTATTATCCCCACCAGAAATATTGAGACCTGGATCAATTATCTGAAAGGCGAAGAAGTTGATGAATATAGCATATACCCTAAACTTCGCTATGAAAGCGAGTGCCAACCTGCCGTAGATAAACTGCTTAAGATGTGCAAAGCATCAGGACTACCTGATGAAGCACCGTCTTCACTTAAGGCTGCTTGCGAGGAATTTAGGCAGAGAATACAAGAATAACACCCAGAGCGGCACCTGATTACTAAAAGACTATTCGAAGATTTCATGGACCTAAAATTGATCCTATTAGACATAATAAATCAGCGAATAGACCTAAAAAAGACCTAAAACTGACACTAATGGACCTAAAAAATAGTAGAAAGTTCTAAAACTGATCCTAAGAAATTGGGCGATGGACCTAATAATGAACCCATAAAACCTGAAAATGACCCTATAAAACATGGCAATGACCCTAAGAACCTGATTCTGACCCTAAGATCAGAATAATCAAAACTTACAAAGGCGATTGAAATGAGAATATTACATACTTCCGATTGGCATCTGGGCTGCAGCCTGTTCGGCAAAAAACGCTATACTGAGCAAGAGAGTTTCCTACTCTGGCTGGCGGAACTGATCCAGACTGAGCAGGTAGATATCGTGCTGGTGGGCGGGGATGTATTTGATTCCCCTGTCCCCAGCCATCGGGCGCAAGAGCTCTATTACGACTTTTTGCATCAAGTGAGCCGTAGCACCTCTCGCCATATAGTTATCATTGGCGGGAATCATGATTCGCCCAGCCTGCTGAATGCACCGGCAGAATTGCTGAAGCACCTCAATATCCATGTGCGGGGAGCTATGACAGAGAGCTTGAAGGACGAGGTGATTGTCCTGAAGGATGAGGCTGGGACGGCGCTGGCAGTGGTCTGTGCCGTTCCATTCCTGCGGGAGAGGGATTTGCGCCTGGTGGAAGCCGGAGAAGCGAGCTCGGACAAAGAGGACAAGCTGGCCTGGGGCATCAAGATTCACTATCAGGGGGTCTTTGATCAGGCCTTTATGCTGGCGAAAGACCTGCCGGTGATCGCCATGGGGCATCTTTTTGCCGCGGGAGCCAGCCTGAAGGAAGGAGAAGCTGTGCGGGAGCTTTACATTGGCAATCTGGCCCGGATTCCGGGCGGCATTTTCCCTGATGAGCTGGCTTACACAGCCCTGGGACACCTGCATCGGCAGCAAAGTGTGGGCGCACGGGAGAACTTGCGCTATTCCGGTTCGCCGATTCCGCTTTCCTTCACGGAGGCAGAAAGTCCCAAACTGGTTCTGGTGGTGGACATTCTGGACCGGCAAAGCCGGGTGAGAGCAGTGGAGGTTCCCCAAAAAGTGCGGCTCTGCCGGATAGAAGGAGATTGGGACAAGATCAGCGCGGAGCTGCAGTCTCTGGCTTTTGAATCCCTACCGTGCTGGTTGGATGTGAATTACAATGGCGCAGATATCCGCCCTCAGCTCAAACAGGATATTCTGGAGCTCATTGCAGATGAAGATATTGAGCTCTTGAGGCTGAGAAACGAGAGAATAACTCAGAAGGCCTTGTCCCCGGAAAACCTCACGGAAACTCTGGACGATCTTGATCCGCAAGAGGTGTTCAGACGCTGTCTGGAACTGCACAAGATCGAAGAAGACCTGGCAATAGAACTTCAGGCTTGCTACAACGAAATCCTTCAAGATATGGCGGAGCAAGACGCCAATGCCGACTGAGGTGCGACAATGAGAATTCAAAAACTGATCTTTAAAAACCTGAACTCGCTCTATGGAATCTGGGAGATTGATTTTGAGCACAAGGCCTTTACTGAAAGCGGAATCTTTGCCATTACTGGACCCACCGGAGCGGGGAAATCGACCATTTTGGATGCCATCTGCCTGGCTCTGTATGGAGAAACTCCGCGCCTGAGCAGGATTAGCAAATCCACCAATGAACTGATGTCTCGCAACACCGGAGATTGCTTTGCCGAACTGCAGTTTGAAACCATAAGGGGATCCTATCGCTGTCGCTGGAGCCAAAGACGCGCCCGGGACAAAGCGGATGGTGAATTGCAACAGCCCAAACATGAGATATCCTGTGCGCTTACCGGCAAAATCCTGGAAGAAAAAATTGCGCAGGTGAAGGCCAAGGTCGAAGAAGTCACCGGCATGGATTTCACCCGCTTCACAAGGTCCATGCTCCTGGCGCAAGGAGGCTTTGACGCCTTTCTGAAGGCAGAGATAGGCGAGCGCTCCTCGATCCTGGAAGAGATCACCGGCACCGATATTTACAGCGAGATTTCCAAAGAAGTCTATGGCCGCAAAAGCCTGCTACAAGCTGAGCACAATCAGCTTTCTGCCAGCCTGGACGCCATCACTCTACTGAGTGCAGAAGAGCGCCAGGATCTGCTTGAAACGCTGGAGCAAAGCCGGCAGGATGCAACAAAACTCAAGGGCGATCATCAGGAAATATCGGCTATGTTGAAATGGGCTGAAAACATCAGCCGTCTGCAAAGCGAAATCGCGGCTCATCTAAACGCTTTGCAATCTGTAAATAAGGATATTACAGAGTTTGAGCCAGAGCTGAACGACTTGCAGAAGATGCGTCGGGCTCTTCCCCTGAAGACCGATTTTCAGGAAATCCAGAATTTGGGGCAGCGCCTCAAGGAAACGAGTGGAGAGCTGACAACGCTCAAAGAAAAAGGCCTCAAGCTGGCTCAGCAAGAAGATATCCTCAATGCTGCCTTAAAACAACGCAGATTGCTACTTAGCACAGCCGATAGTGACAATGCGCAGCAGCAGAAAATCTTTACCAGCGTCCGCCAATTGGATGCCAGGATTTGCGAACTGCAAAAAAGCCTTGCCGAACTGGAGATTGACCTAAAGCAGAGAAGCAAAAAGCACCAGGATCTGCAAACAGAGATCAATAAAACAGAAAGAGAAATAGAGGCAAAGGGGAAAGTACTCCAGGCTGCCGAAACCTATCAGAAAGCAAACTCTGCTGATGCTGAATTGCCGTCATTGTTCAAGGCCCTGGACAATCAGCTCGTTCAACTAATTGGGCTTCAAAAGGAAATCCAGGGCTTCCAGGAGAAACGCAAAAAGGCAGATCCGGCCCCCAAACAGAGCGAATTGGACAAGATAAAGGCGCAGATCACTAATCTGACTCTGAACCTGGCAGAGCTGGAAAAGCATATTGATGAATCTACTGAGTCTTTAAAGACACTTTTGGCCGGGAAATCCCTGGCAGAATACAGAAAGAACTTGCAAGAGGAAAGCCGAAAGTCGGCCGATCTGGAGTCTTTGCGCTCCAGCTTTGAGAATTACGAAAAGCAGCAGGACAAATCTATTCGGCTAGAAGCGGCGATCGCTGTGGATAGTGAAGCTGTGGAAGGGCTTGCGGCCAAGCTCCAGGCTTTGCACAAAGAACTGGACAGGGCAGAAAAGAACTTAGAAGCTGAAACGGAAAGCCTGCAGCAAGCCAGGCTGATCATAGACTTGGGAGAAGAGCGCAAAAGATTGCAGGAGAACAGCCCTTGCCCCCTTTGCGGAGCGACAGAACATCCTTTTGCTGCGGGACAGATCCCGAATCTGGATTTGCGGGATGAGGCTTTCAAACGCGCCCAGCAAGAGCAGCAGGAGATCCAGGCCGCTATCACGAAACTTGATAAACTGCAGACCGAGACGACAACCAGGTTAGGCCTGAATCGAAAGTCCCTCGCAGAAATAGACACAGCAGCCACAGCCCAAGATCTGGCCCAAAAACGCAGCAAGCTAAGCATAATAGAGCTTTCGAGCAAAATCCTGGATCTATTTCAGGACCAGAACGCCAGAGCCCTGGAAACAAAGGGAAAACTGATAGATAATGCCGAGCAGCTTCTGCATAAATTGGAAACGCAGAAAGAAGAGAAAACTAAACTTCAGGCTACTCTGGCCAGAGCTAAGGATGAACATCTGGAAAGCGCGCTGGAGCTGCAAAAGATCACAGCAGAAGCAGAGCGCTACTTCAGAGAATTCAATGACCTCAATGATAAAAGTTTTACGCTCCAACATACTCTGGCAGAAGATCTGAAGCCTTTTGGTCTGGAGCTGGATGCCAGGGTCAATCTTGAGAAGATCGCCCATACTTTAGCAGCCAGAAAAGAGGCCTGGGTTCAAAATAATGAAGAACTGGGCCGGCTGGGAGCGGAAATTCAAAGCCTGCAGCTTGGCAAGCAAGGTAATGAACAACTCCTCCTCAGCTATCAGCAAGAGATTGAACTGAAAAGCTCCCAGCTAGCAGAGATGCACAAGGAAATAGCTGAAAAGACCAAGGCCAGACACGATCTACTAGGCGATGACAAGGTAGATGAAGCTGAATCCACCTGGCAGAATAAACTGGAAAAGCTGAGAGGCGAGGTCCAGGAAACTGAGCTGGAAAGCAGAGAAAATAAAGCGAACCTGGCTGCAAATACCGAATCTCAAGAGAAGGTATCCGGGCAAGTTACAGAGCTGGGACAGAGGCTGCAAAAAGCCGAGGCAGAGTTCAATAAGATCCTGCAGGAGAATGGCTTTTCGGGAATAGAAGACTTCCAAGGGAGTCTTTTGAGTCCGGAAAGATTAAACAAACTGCAAGACAGGGAGGAAGCGCTCAATTCCCAAAGAAAAGCTCTGCTGGCCAACCTTTCAGATAAAACAACGCAGCTTCAACTGGAACAAGAGAAGACGCTGACAGAGCTTCCACTGCCCGAACTGCAGAGTCAGGCCAATGTCTGCCAGGCCATGATAGATGAGACAAACAAAGAGCAAGGCATCCTGGAAACCAGGCTGAGCGACAACGAAAAGCAACAGAAGACGCATAAAGAGCAGATCGATAAGATCGCTGCGCATCGCATAATACTGGAGCGCTGGGAAAAGCTGTCCGACCTGATCGGCTCTGCCGATGGGAAAAAGTATCGCACCTTCGCCCAGGGCATTACCTTTGAACTCTTGATCGCCCGTGCCAATGCCCAGCTCCAAAACCTCTCCGACCGCTACCTCCTGATCAATAGCGAAGATTCGCCCCTCGATCTGTTCATTATCGACGACTATCAGGGCGGCGAGATCCGTACTGTGAAAAACCTTTCCGGTGGTGAGAGTTTTCTGGTGAGTCTGGCGCTGGCTTTGGGGCTCTCGAAGATGTCCAGCAAGAATGTGAGTATAGATTCCCTGTTTTTGGATGAAGGTTTTGGGTCTCTGGATGAGGATAGTCTGGAAATCGCCCTGGAAAATCTGGCCGCCATGAATAGTGAGGGCAAGCTGATCGGCTTGATCTCACATGTTGGCGCCATCAAGGACAGGGTCCCGAATCAGATCCAGATCGTGCCACTCGCAGGCGGAATCAGCCAGATTAAGGGAATGGGCTGCAGGGAAATTGAGAATTGAAAATGGAGAATGGAGAATTAGCAGGGGAATGTAGAATTTAGGATGTAGAATGTGACTCTGTGGCAAAAACTCAAGAACTGGACAAGAAGTATATCTATATAATTGGTAAAGAAAGTACTTGACAGATATAATCTCCCTATCATTATGGCACACATGACGATAGTGAAGGATATACGATG